>Ga0172380_10006220_pt1 | contig 14000 bp, 17 predicted proteins | sample Leawe162metaG_FD_119747 | JGI IMG/M metagenome (GOLD analysis project Ga0172380, IMG submission 119747) | Leachate microbial communities from a municipal landfill in Southern Ontario, Canada - Leachate well 162 metaG | ecosystem: Engineered > Solid waste > Landfill > Unclassified | place... | reverse complement strand
CGGAAAAAGCTGGTCGGACGTACCGCTATCCCCCACCAAGGAAAAACCTAGCGCGGTGCTCCGAGAGGAACTACGTTAAAAATTGAAGGAGAAAAGTTATGGCACGATCCTATGGGTACTATGAGGCAAAGAAGAAAAAAGGCAGCGAGCCCGCCGTGCAGTTGTGCTTCGCGTGCGCGGTGAGGCTCGCTGTCGCTGACGGCAACGTTCTCATAAATTTCGATAGTGACGACTACGAGAGCCACAAATGCGAGTTTTGCGGACGTTTTATAGATGATCGGATCAACATATGATCCTCTTCGGCGATCTGGAAACGTTCAGCGAAACCCCCATCCAGCACGGGACGTATCGCTACGCAGAAGATAGCGAGATAATGCTGTTCCCCTACGCGGTGGACGACGGCCAGGTGAGAGTGTGGGACTTGACCGAAGGCGGCGCGATACCGGGCGATCTCGAAGAGGCCCTCCTTTTCGCCGATAAACTGGTCTACCACAACTCGATGTTCGACCGCTCGGTGATGCGCCTCGCCAAGAACACCAAGCCCCTTTTCAAAGAGACCGGCGAGCAGGTCGAGCGGTGGCACGACACCATGGCCCAAGCCCTAGCCCACTCCCTGCCCGGCGGTCTTGAGAAGCTGTGCGAGGTGATGAAGGTCAGCCAGGACAAGCAGAAGCTCACCACCGGCAAGGCCCTCATTCAGCTTTTTTGTAAGCCCAGACCGAAGAACTCGAAGTTGCGCCGGGCGACACGGGAGACGCACCCCGTTGAGTGGGCGCAGTTCATCGAATATGCCGCCTATGACATCCACGCCATGCGCGAGCTGTACCGCAAGCTCCCGGCCTGGAACTACTCCGGCGAGGAGCTGGCCCTCTGGCACCTCGACCAGCGGATAAACGACCGGGGCGTGTGCGTTGACCTCGACCTGGCCCACGCGGCGCTTGCCACGGTGGACCGGGCGCAGAAGGTGCTCAAGAATACCGCCCAGGAGATGACCGCCGGATGGCTTGAGTCGGCCACGAAGCGCGACAAGCTCCTCGAATACGTCCTCATGGAGCACGGCGTCCAGCTCCCCGACCTCACGAAAGACACCATCGAGCGCAGGATCAACGACCCGGACCTCCCCCTGCCGTTGCGCGAACTGCTCGCCGTGCGGCTCATGGCCTGCACGACCAGCACGGCCAAGTATAAAGCCGTAGCGCGGGCGGTGTCCAGCGACGGCTATCTGCGGGGTCTCTTGCAGTTCTGCGGAGCTGGTCGTACCGGGCGGTGGTCCGGGCGGACCTTCCAGCCTCAAAACCTCATGCGCCCGGATATGAAGCAATACGAGATCGACTTCGGCATCGAGGCGATCAAAGCCGGTGCTGCGGATCTTCTGTATGAGAACGCCATGCGCGTATGCGCCAACGCCATGCGCGGGGTGATCACCGCCCCAAAGGGCAAGAAGCTGGTTATCGCCGATCTCGCCAACATCGAAGGGCGAAAGGCGGCATGGCTGGCCGGGGAGGAGTGGAAGCTCGACGCTTTCCGCGAATACGACGCCGGGACCGGCCCAGACCTTTACAAGCTGGCATATGCCAAGGCGTTCAGGATCGACCACACCGAAGTCACGAAGTCGCAAAGGCAGATCGGCAAAGTTATGGAATTGATGCTGCAGTATGAGGGGGGCGTTGGGGCCTTCATTACCGGCGCCGCTTCCTATGGTATCGACCTCGATGCCATGGCCGAGGTTGCGCTCCCGACAATCCCGCTCGGCGTGGTGCAAGAGGCCGAGGGTTTTTACGAGTGGACGATCAAACAGGGGCGGAGTACCTTCGGCCTTGGCTGTGAGACGTTCCTCGCCTGCGACTCGCTCAAGCGGTTGTGGCGTATGGCCCATCTCGGTATCTCCTCGATATGGGGCGAGTTGAAAGCGGCGGTCACGCAGGCGATCAAGAGGCCGGGCGAACCGATGACGGTGCGGGGCCTGCGGATCGTGCGCGAGGGCGCCTGGCTCAAGATACGGCTCCCCAGTGGTCGCTTTCTCTGCTACCCCGGCCCGCAAGTCAGCGACGATGGGCAGATAAGCTATATGGGCGTGAACCAGTATTCGCGCAAGTGGTCGCGGCTCAACACATACGGGGGCAAGTTTTTTGAGAATATCACCCAGGCCGCGAGCCGTGACGTTATCGGCCACAACATGCCGCTCGTCGAGAGCCACGGGTACGAGATAGTGCTAACCGTGCATGATGAGGACATAACCGAAGCCCCCGACTCCCCTGAGTTCAACGCCGATCACCTCTCGGCGCTTATGTCTACCGTGCCCGAGTGGGCCGAGGGCTTGCCCCTCGCCGCTGCGGGTTTTGAAAGTTACAGGTATCGTAAAGAATAGTGCTTGACTTTGCTTTTAGCTTTCGCTACAACTAGGAAAACAAAGGAGGTAGCACATGGTTAACCACGAGCTGAATATAAGGGTTTGGATTGAAGACGAGAGCACTTGCCACCGTTGTTGCCCTTTTTTAGAGGGCGACAAATGCTTGCTGTTCAGTCAAGAACTTGACGAAACTGTTTTACCAAAAGACCACGTTTGGCAAGACGACACCGAGCCCACTAGGCAACGCTGTCATAGATGCAAAATGGCCACTGAATAACCGAGGAGGTAGCACATGGACGAAAAAGAGTTTTTGCAAGAGTTCATCGACTTTATAAAAGGGGTAGAGGAGATAGAATTTTGCCACGAGAGCAACGACCCGGAGAGCGACCAGCAGTTTAACAGAACGTGCAAGACAGATAGGGAGTTGATTTCCTCTTTTCGGTTCAGCCGCCAACCGAAGGAGAAAGTAAAAATGACCTGCCCCATATGTGGTGGGAAAATTCTCGGAGACGGGTACACAACCGTCTTGCATTGTGAAAACGCTGACCCGGCCTTGGATGTCGAACCCGATGCGGCGGTAATATACTGCGAGGAGAAAGCGAATGTATAGAGAAATAGTGAAAGGGGCTACCGCTTTCGATGCTTTAAAATTCTGTATCGCGGCGATGGGCAAAGCAAAAAACGAAGAAGGGAGTAGCTATCGCCTTGCCTTCCTCAAGGTAGAAGAAGGGAAGATCATCTCCTCTGATGGGCACCGACTCCACCTTGCCAATGTGGCGCACGACATCGCTCCCGGCTCTTACCGTGTGGAACGAAACTCAGCAACGGCGACAAGTATCCTGCTGATGCCCCCCGCCGCGTTCCCGGATTACCAGAGCGTTATCTCCTCCTGCGCTCTAACCGAGCGTAAAACGTATCTTTTGACCTCTTTCGGTAAGGGGGAGTACAGCGGGCCTTACACGGAGATCGTTCGCCAGATGGACGAAGAACTGACTTTGGCTTACGAGTACGCGACGGCGGCGCTTCCGTACGCAAACGAGGCGTTCAGTACCTGCGGCCCCGAGCCGGTATACCTCGCCGATAGCCTAAAAACTTTCGAGGCTTTTATCATGCCAAGAAAAATCATGGAGAAAGCAAAATGAATTGTCTTGTGTGTGGCGAAAGCCACGAGGAAAAAGAGCACGATAGGGCTTGGCGTCCGCTCCGGTTGGGGATGTTTCGCCCGAAGATCAGGGCGATCCAAGTAGCGCGGTGGCCCTGGACCGATGACGTTATCTTCTGGACCTGGCGCGACCAGCAACACGCGCACTTCGCCAAACTCCGCCGAGGCCGCAACACAAAAAGAGTTGTGGTTCTCGCGGCGCTGTGCGCCCTCATCCTCCTCGCGGCCTGGGTGACGGTATGAGAGAGCGCGATATTGAGGCGTACCTCGTCAAGAGCGTCAAGGCTCTCGGCGGGGAAGTTCGCAAAGTGCAATGGGTTGGGCGGCGGGGGGCTCCTGATCGGTTGGTTATGTTGCCCGCACACACATTGAGAGAGCGGGCGCTCCTAGCGTACAACGATATAAGCCGCACGATCTGGGTCGAGCTGAAAGCGCCGGGCAAGAAGGCCGAGCCGCACCAGTTACGAGAACACAAGCGCATGGAGAAAATGGGGCAGCGGGTCGTAGTTATCGACTCGCTGGAAGGAGTTGATGATTTACTTGCGGGGGGTTGGAGGTGAGGAGTTTACTATCAGGTGAAAAGATATTGAAGCTGCAGCGGGAGTGCCAGGGCAACGTGTTCCTGTTCGCCCGGCGCGTAGAGGTCGAAGTTGCCCGCGCGTTCGCCGAGGGGGAGCACACAACCCAGAGTTTGCTAGGGCACGCCGACGCCCTAGAGGACGAAATTGAATGAGGAACTTCAAACTGGTGGCCAAGCTCCCCGAAAGCCCTATCGCGATCACGGTCTTCAAGGACCGCGTTATCGCGATAATGCCCCAAGGCCCCCCGCTGCTGGTCACCCCCGAGGGGAAAGTAGAGGAGTTAAAGCCGGAATGAGAAAAATCTTTGTACCCCGCGGCTATCAGCGCCCGGTTATCTCCCACATCCTCGACGTTCCGCGCTGCGCTATCTGGGCCGATATGGGCACAGGAAAGAGCGTGGCCACCTTGACCGCCCTGGACGCCCTGTTCCTCGCGGGGGAGGACGCCCCGGTGCTCATCATCGCCCCCCTGCTTGTCGCCCGCGACACCTGGCCGGATGAGGTGCGGAAGTGGGAGCACCTGCGGGGTATGTCGATCTCGCCTATCATCGGCGCGGAGAAGGACCGCCTGGCCGCCCTGCGCCGAGAGGCGAACCTCTACACCATCAACTACGAGAACCTACCCTGGCTGGTAGACCACTTCGGGGAGCGCTGGCCGTTCCGCACGGTCGTCGTGGACGAGAGCAGGAAGCTCAAATCCTTCCGGCTGCGGCAAGGCGGCAAGCGCACGGCGGCGCTGGCGAAGGTGGCTCATACCAAAATAAAACGGATGATCCACCTCACCGGCGCGCCGGCACCGAATGGGCTCGGCGATCTCTGGGGCCAGGTTTGGTTCCTCGACGCGGGGCACAGGCTGGGACGCACCTTCTCAGCTTTCAAAAATCGTTGGTTTCAGCGCTCTTTTGACGGCTACGGCTCGGACCCCCTGCCCTTCACCCAAGAACAAATACAAGCCGCACTCTCCGACATCTGCCTGCGGGTAGACGCCGCCGATTGGTTCGACCTCACCGCGCCGATTACCGTCAATCGGTATGTTGAACTCCCGGCCAAGGTTCGGGCCAAGTATCGCGAGATGGAAAAGGATATGTTCACCACCATCGAGGACCGGAGCGCGGAGGCGTTCAACGCGGCGGCCAGAACGCAGAAGTGTTTGCAGCTCGCCAACGGCGCGATCTACGTGGACCCGCTCGAAGGTACTGAGCAGAAAGGCCCGAAGGATTGGCGCGAGGTCCACGACGTAAAGCTGCAGGCCCTGGACTCCATCATCGAGGAGGCCGGAGGCTCGCCTCTGCTGGTAGCCTACCATTTCAAAAGCGATCTGGCCCGGCTCCGCAAGGCGTTTCCGAAAGGGTTGGTGCTGTCTGATCCCGAGCAAATGCGGGCCTTTAAGATGGGGCGCTATGAGGTCGGCTTCGGCCACCCGCAGAGCATGGGCCACGGCACCGACGGCTTGCAAGAGCATTGCCACCGCATAGCCTTCTTCGGGCATTGGTGGGACCTCGACCAGCGCGACCAAATGATCGGGCGCGTCGGCCCGGTGAGGCAGTTCCAAGCGGGGCACAAGAGACCGGTGTATATCTATAACATCCTGGCCCGTGACACGGTGGACGAGCTGGTCCTGGCCCGGCATGAGACGAAGCGAGAATTTCAAGACTTATTACTCGAAGCGATGAAAAGGAGGGGTTGAGAATGGCGGAACACGATTGCTCGAACTGCTGTTATGAGGGAAAAGAGGTCAACGAGAAACCGTGCAACACCTGCGTTAACAACGATAACTGGTCCCCCGCTGAGGCGGAAGAAAGGTCGTGCGCCAACTGCGCCAACAAAGTGGTTCTTCTGGGAAGCGAGCCTTGTGGTAGCTGCGGGGGGCCTGGGCGTCCCAGCGCTTGGGTACCCGCCGAACCGAAGCGGATAATAGGAGAAACAGACCCCCTCGGCACAGACGCGCACGCGCCAGGGGCAAAGCTCGACGCGGGCAAAGTTCTGGCTGGGGTACTCGCCGACTTCTCCCTCGCCCTTCTCGCGGTCGCGGAAGTAGGAACACACGGCGCGGAGAAGTACAGCCGTGGGGGTTGGCAATCTGTGCCCGACGGAGAAACGAGGTACAAGGACGCGGATTGGCGGCATCTGTTGAAAGGTCGGCACGAAGATAAAGACCCCGACTCCGGCCTGTTGCATGACGCGCACCGTGCGTGGAACGTACTCGCAGCTCTTGAGTTGAGACTCCGCCGGGAAAAAGGCGAGTGAAGCGCCCGCCGCGCAAGAAACCGCATAAAGAAGTCGAGCACGTTTCCGAAAAAAGAGCATGCTCGACTCAGAAAGTGGGGTACAGAACGCGCAAGCTCGCGCTAACGAAGGCGAACATGACCCTGCACTTTCTTGACGAGATAGGGAAAGACCCGCCAGAGAGGTTGTTCGCGTACAAGTGCCCCCTATGTCGAGCGTATCACCTGACTCGGCGGGGGCGTTAATCGCCGACGCTCTTCGATCCTCGCCATCGCTTTAGCGAAGCACGAAGGGCAGTAGCCGTGTGACTCCCCGCCACCGCCACCGTGCGCGGGTTTCACGCCGTAGTGCCGCTTGCATTCGCAACACGTAGATATAAGTATGGTGGAGTATCTCAGGCGCACAGCAGCACCTCCGCCTCCCGGCGCAAGACCAGCCCAGGCAGCACCCGCCCGCCGCCCTTTACCCATTTCCGCAACTCGTTGGGTACGGCCCCCCACCGCCCATTGTTTATCTTGCGGCGGAGGGTGCTGGTTTTCAGGTTCCCGGCGCCGAGGTTGAAAGTAAAGTCGATTACCGCGGCCAGCCGCTCGGGGGAGTCTGCACCGGGGCAAAGTTTTAAAGCAGCCGGAAGGTACCGTGTACGGAGCATCCACGCGAGAAGGCCCTCCGCGCGCTCTCTACTGATCGGGGGGTCCAGAAGGGTAACAGGTACGCCGTTCTCGTAGTATGTTGCACCGTAGCCTATCGTGGGCACGCCAGCGGGGCACAGGTAGGGGGAGAGGTAAAGACCTTCGAACCGCCGGGCGAGGATAGCAGCGATCTCCACCGCAAGCTCGGTGTTCATTTGCCTCGTTTTGAGAGGGAGCGATCGGCCACATAGATGCCCAGGATGGCGCCGAAGAGTTCCCGGTCCCAATCGGAGAGTACCCACCCGTTTTTCATAATCTCGAAAAGGATGAAGGCCATCGCAACGGTGGCCAGCCAGGGCCGGATAGCCCCGTTCCAGATATCGAGAAAACGGATGCCAGTTACCTTGGTGGTGGAGTTAACTAACCCGGCCCACGCGGCGTTTTTTATTTTAGCAAGATCGGCCTCGGCCTGAACTTGGATGGTCTTCACCCCTAGCTCGCTCTGTAGCCGTATCGACTCCAAGTTCCTCAAATGCGCCGCCGCATCGACCTTCTCTTGGAGAGTGATGCGAGCGAGTTCGTGTGCGTGCTCTTGCCGAGCAGTGAGCCAGGAGGAGATTTCCCCCCAAATCATCCGAAACGCTGTACCGCCGAGGAAAGAAAAGAGTGCTGAGATCATTTTACCGGTCCTTTTATGAAGGCAACCCAGAGTTGCGTTACCGCCCAGAGCACAAAACCTATCAAACCATATTTCGTCAGCTCGAACGTCATCTTGCGCCAGTATTCAGTCCTCACCCGCTCCTGCTCGATCAACTCCTCGTGGTAACTGCGGTGGCCAGAAACGTCCGGTCTACCGTCTTTGTCCACCGGGTAGCCAGCCAGAGCGAGAGCGGTCTGCGCGTCCACGACGGTTTGCAAGTCCTCTATCTTCGCCTGCGCGACACGAATATATTCTTGCATCTGCCGGAGGGTTTCACTCCCCAGAGGGCATGAGTGCATCGGGGTATTTTGGTCATTCTGGCAGAAGGTTGTCTCTGGTGGCATTGTCGGCGCGCCCTTTGTTGAGGTTCAAAAGGATTAGGTACAAAGTGAAGGGGTCGAGAGGCCGGGTGTCCGGGGCCACGATAACCCCGTGTTTGACGAGTAACTCGGCCACGAACTCCACGCAGGTAAACCACCTGCTAACCTGCATTTTTATACGGAACAAGAAAGCGAACAACCCGAGCAGGTCATACGGGCGGCCTTGGAGTGTGAGGGCTTCCCCCCACAAAGCTTCCGGCACATCGACGACGACATCCCTCTGGTACGCATACCGGACCTCCGGGCGTATCTTCACCCCACCGATAACTCTCGCGCCAAGCGTCCCCCCGTTGGCCATGGCGATCTCGACATGCGAGAAAGGTATCCAGCGAAAGAAACGTATGAACCAAGACCCCGGCTTTGCCTGGGACGAAAATCTGACACGAAGTTCCAAGTACAATCCCCCTCAGAATTGTCTAGTACCCTGCTGTCCGTAGAGCACAGTATGCTTGGTAGTCCCTCACCGATTGCTCGGTAAGAGGGCCATCGTAGTAAACGGCGAGATACTGCGCCTCGATCTCAGACATCTTTTGCCCGGCGGCCAGGTTCTCCGCCAAGACGTACACGGCGAACTGGTCAGCGGTCATATCGAGATGCACGCCGAAGTCCGTCAAGTGCTGCGCCGGGGTCTTGCCGTTGCGCAGTATGGTGGTAATGTCCCCCGCCCCCAGCGTTGCGGCCTGGAAGTTTTGCTCGTAGACGGTAGACACCCCGCTATTTCGTGGGAACTTTTCAAGAGCGGCGGCCCTGACGTTTTTTATCGAGGTATGCAGCTCGTCTTGCGTCGGCTCCGGTATCGGTTCTTGGATAGCGAGCACGTCCTCCGCTCTCCCGGTGTCGATGATATACTGCGCGTACCTGTCGGGACCGTATTCGGTCGCTATTCCGTCATCCGTAGTGACGATCAGCGTTTTGTCTATGGTGCGGAAGGTAATAGTCATGCCTTAACCTTATACTGGATCACGAAACTTATATTTATGGTAGTTCCCGCTGTCGCGTACCCCGTTAACGTAGCGCGACCTGTCTGCCCGGCGGTCGTGTTCGCCGTCGCCGTTCCGGTTATTGTGGCGTTTCCGTTAGAAAACACCCCCGAGCAATCGGTGGTCGCCGTAAACCCCGGCGGAATGGGGAGCTGGATATTCAAAACCGTATTTCCAGCGGCGGAGGTAACTATCGTAGCCCGCCCGCTGAAATTTATAGTGTCCTTGACCTGCGACCACAAGCATTCCTGGGCGGTTGAGGACGATATGTTCGTGGTGTTATAGAGTGTTGGGGTAACAACCCCGTTTCTCGCAGAAGTAACGAGTTTAAATGCCGTTGCGGAAGTGGCGATAACTTCCACGATCTCCCCCGCCTGTGCGGTATAGGTGTGCCCCGCCGGGAAACCTGAAATTGTGATTCCGCTACCGTCGGTAAAGGCGGCTGTTGAAGCGCATATAAGACTCCGCCTCATCCCGGCCCGTGGGGCGTCTGCAAAATCCGTAGCTGTCGCTGTTCCTGTATAATCAACGAACTCCCCGGTCCCTGTCCAAATGTTGGGCGCGGCGGCGGAGGCGACGGTGGTCAATACACCATCGGTTAGCTGCATGGCGGGGTTTAGCAAGATGATATCAGTTCCGTCATGCTCGTAATCGAACGGCCCCGAGCCGTTCTGATCCCCGATTGAAAGGGCAACCTTTGCGCCGCTGGCGTCCTTTTTCTTGATTGTTACTGCCCCAACAGCGTTAAGATTCATCGTGGGGTTGGTTACAGTATTCCCCCCGGTCGGTGTGGTGGTTACCCTTAGCCCGGCGGTGTACGCAGTGATCGCGGGGACGAGGGTTCCCGTGATAGCATCCGCCGTACCTCCAGCGGTGAAACGGGTGTAAGACTGGTTTTGCACCCCCTCGACGGCGGGGATACTGGCGGCGGCAGCTTCCGCCAGAGCTTGCGCGGCCTCCGCCGATGTCTGCGCGGTCTCCGCCAATGTTTGCGCGGTCTGTGCGTCGGAGGCGGCCAGAACCGCCGTAGCGGTGGATGCTGTAATGCTGTCGAGCAGCGCCACCGGGTCCGTTGTCGTGTCCGACACATCGACCACGACCGCCCGGTCGAGTTTCTCCTGCATCTGCTTGATGAGCAGGGTCACCCGGTCGAGGGCGTTCTCGACAACCGTGGCGAAGAAAGACCCACCGTTTGGTATGTCGGTCGGCTGCTCGTACACGAAATCGCCGACAATGGTGAGCTTGTGGGTGCTGGGGTACGCAGTAGTCACCCCGCCGACTTTATACGTCACTGCGCCGCCGGGGTCGTTGTCTTGGTCCACGTTGCGGGCCACGGTATAATCGGTGTTCAGGACGAGATCGCTCTCGATTCCGGTGGCGATAACGGTGGACACCACGCGGATATCAGTGTCGGCAAAGACCTTGAAAGCGAAATCGAAAGCGGAGGCGGAGTCATTGCCTGTGTAAGGCCCGGCTTTGGCGGCGGTGGCGGCGACGGTCATATCTGGTTATCCTCTTGGGGTTGTTACAGTCATCCTAAACCATAAAACACTTCACATGGGTACGGGTCACTTTCTCGGCGGGCCGAGGACGAGAGCGGCGGGGTTCTTGGTCTTCCCCTCGAACATAGCCGCCACGCCCCCTACGGTCCGCGCTACCTGGCCACTCGGGTAGTGGAAGACGATACCCCCGACATTGTTGATCGACTTGAAGAGGGCCTCGTCTGCTTCCCCCTGGCCTACCTGTTGCCCGAGCTTGTCGAGTTCTTGGAACAGCCGAAGACCAGCAGGCCCGCCGTAGGAGCCCTTGTACTGCTCCACCCCCGCGACTTTTTGCGCGGCGGATGTGACTTCGCGCAAACCGATCATTAAGCCGGTGAGGTTGCTAATCTGGTCGGCGAGCATTTTCTTGACGATATCATCGTCATCGCCCCCACTTAGCGCATCCCTCAGTACTGTGATAATAGCGGTGGGGAACACATACAGCATCAGGTAGTCGAGGGCCAAGGAAGGGTACAACTTGGGGCTCCCTATCTTCTCGTTCGTCTTCTCCGCGCCAAGGTTGTAAACGGTGTTAAAATACGAGTAGAAATTCGTCCAGAGCTTGAGCAAAGGCCCGCCGCGCTGTATCTGTGCGAGGTCTTTCGTCTGCCCCCCACCCTGGCTATCAAGTACGGCCTGGTCCGCGAGAGCGACGGCCCGCTCCTCGTCGTTGCCCTCCGCTGTTGCTTTCTCGTAGGCGCCCAGCCAGGTTGGGGCGTCCGCCGCCCATTGCGCTTTTTGAATCAGCACGAAAAAGGTGGCGCGAACCGGGTCGAGCTTCGACGCCTGGATTTGGTTTTGAATTTCGTTGATCTCGCGTTGCATGGTCTTGGCGCGGTCGGTCATCATCGCGCTTTTTGCGGTTATCTCTTTCGAGGCTTTCTTCGGGTGCGCGAGAAACTGCCCGATACCCTTCGCCATCCACCCCGGTCCGACGCGCACCATAGAGGGCAGGAGGCCGAGCGGCTGGAACAAGCTGGTTGTCAGGTTCCACCCAAGCCCCGCGATGGTCGCCCCGGTGCGGATGTGGTTGAGCCCTTTCTCGAAAGCGTTGGCCGCCCCTGCATCTCCGGCGGCGATGTCCTCGATCCCCTTCTTGAACACCGCCACACCCTCTGGACCGTAGTGCGAGCGGATAACGCCATCGAGGGAACGTGTCAGCCGGTTCGCATCGATAAGCCACTCATGCCAAGACAGATCGTGGATAACCTCGTTCGCCCCAAGGTAGAGCCCGGAGAAAGAGTACACCAGCGGGCGCCCCACCACTTCCTCGGCGCGGGTCTTGGTGAACGAGCGGCGGGTGGTCGAGGATGTGAAAGCCCCCTTCATCTGCGCCTTGGCCTCTTCTGCGGCGGCGAACTGCTCGGCTTTGCCGGTGCGGTTGGCGTCGTAGCGGATCGGGTAATACCCGCCCCGGAGTTGCTGGCCGCCGAGGGTGATCGGCGTCGGCTCTACCCAATTCGGTTCTTTGCCGTAGACCCGCCGCTCCTTGGCCGCGATCTCCGGGCGGTAGCTCTCGAAGAAATCCCAGATATTCTGAACGAAGGCGGCTTCCTCCTGGGTGATCGTGGCAAGTAGCGGTTGGAGTTGCGCCATGGACCACCCTTCGCCGTCGAGCAAGCGCTGGGTGTTCCCGGCGTTGCCAAGGTTGAGCGCAATCGCGATACGCTCCTCCCGGTTGAAGCTCCCTTGTAGGGTCTCGAAGTACCGCCCTTTCCCGCCCATCTTCCCCCCAGAGAGCAGGGGCTTGACCAGCTCGAACAGCCTGGCCGTGGCCTCCCCCCGTTTGGTGGTCTCGTTATCCCCGGCGGTGTTCATCGAGCGGATGAAATACTCCCACATCGGCCCACCGTCTTTGAAGCCGTCCAGCTCACGGGCGAGGCTTGCCATCTTGCGGTGCATGGCGAGGAAGTGCTTGCCCCCGGACTTCAACGCCTCTGCGGTATTGCTTCGGGTGCGGAGGTCTACGGTCTTTTTCGCGTACTCCTCGATACTCGCGGCGATCTCATCGCGGATTGCCTGGAACTCGCGGGCGTCCTTCGAGGTGAGCAGTTTTCTTTTCAACCGGCCCAGGTGTTCAATCTGCTTCACGGTATCGATAAGCCCGCGCAACTCTTCCATGGTGAGTTCGCGGTAAGGCTTGCGGAGAACCTCGGTCTGCAGCTCCTGTGGGATGTCCGGCTCGAAGCCCTGCTGTCTCTGATCTTCCAGCCAGGCGAGCATGCTCTCCCTCTTCTTCGCGGCCTTGTTGGTAACGCTCGCCCGGAAGTCGAAGCGTTCAAGGAGTTGGTCGATCTGGTCGAGATAGCCGATGTCAATGCTTTTCCGGGGGCCTTCCTTGTCGAACTTTCGCAGGTAGCGCACCGCTTTCTCGATCTCGCCCATGGCGTTGTACGCCTCCTTGGTGCTGAGGTTCTGGATGAGCTGATTGCGCTTCTCGACGGCGGCGGCGCGGGTGTCGCCTTTCGTCATGGCCTTTTGCGCGGCCTTGGCGGCGCGAAGCTCTGCGGCGGCGTGCTGGCTGGGCCTGATCTCGCGTACTTTCTTCCGGGCGATCATCGCCTCGGCGAACGCCTTGGCCGCCTGCGCGATAACCCTGGCCGGAGTGTTCGCTTTGTCCAGGGCTTTCAACTCGGTGGCTACGAACCGGGCGCGGGCGGCGTTGTGTATCGCCTCGTCTGCGGCGCGACTGAGCGCGTCCGGGCTGTTGATGTCGCCGTACCGTTCGAGCATCCGCTGGTCGGTCATCCCCTCGATCATATCCTTTTCCGACGACTGTTCAAGGATCGCACGGACGAGGTGATCCCCGGAGGTGAAGCCGAACAGCTCGGCGATGTGGTCGGGGCGTAAGCCCTCGTTTGCGGCGAGGCCAACGGGGAGGTATCGCCAGGGAGCGGCGGGCTCCTCTCCGTACATCTCCTTGAGGTCGGGGAGCGAGAGCTTTGTGACGTTGTTGCCCTCCCCCTGCCGTATGAAGCGCAAGGCGGCGTACAGGGGCATTTCCTGCACTTCGGCGGTTACTTCCTCCTGAACGGCTGATCGCTTCGCCTTGGCGTCCTGTTGGAGCTTTTTGAGGGTACGGTTGCGGGCGTTGGTCAGCCATTGCATATCGCGCAGGCTCCGCTTTTGCAAGGCGGTCATGGCGTCATCGGTGGCCTCGGCCCCTGTGCGCTGATACTCGGCCCACCCCTCGGCGTCCATACCCATCTGCTCGGCGGAGGTGTAGAGGGCGCCATAGGCCCGCATCTCCTCGGCCTGCTTGATCGCGCTCTCGGTGGCGAGGAGCCGGTCGAACACACCGCGTATGTCGTCGCTGATCTCAACGCGGAGATTTACCACGGATTTGTAGACGTTGATAAGCCAGGAGCGGAGCCGGGCGAAGGTAGAATTGAGTTCTACGCTCGGCGCTTTGCCCTCGAACAGATACGCCTCGAAGCCACGGGCGAACT
>Ga0172380_10006219_pt1 | contig 14002 bp, 10 predicted proteins | sample Leawe162metaG_FD_119747 | JGI IMG/M metagenome (GOLD analysis project Ga0172380, IMG submission 119747) | Leachate microbial communities from a municipal landfill in Southern Ontario, Canada - Leachate well 162 metaG | ecosystem: Engineered > Solid waste > Landfill > Unclassified | place... | reverse complement strand
GCTCGAATTGTCCTGGACTCACAAAGTGCAACACTGTTTGAGAATGGTGACATCCTTGTCGCGCCGATGACTCGTCCGGAATTTTTGCCATTAATGAAAAGGGCTGCTGCATTTGTTACCGATGAGGGCGGAATCTCCTGTCATGCTGCAATTGTCTCCAGAGAGATGGGCATTCCCTGTATCATCGGAACAAAGAGCGCAACGATACTGATCAAAGACGGGGACACAATCGAGGTTGATGCCAATCAAGGAATAATTAAAATCATGGACACAAAATGTTGACACAAGAGCAAGCCAAAAAAATAAAATGGTATAAACAATCCGGGGCTGGTACGGCTCTTCTGCTTTATCTGCCTCTCCGGGCTGTCAGCGATACGCTTTTTAAACGCTCCGGATTTTTCTTTCCCAATCAGGTAGCAATCTTTCTCAAGACTCCGGGAAGCGAAGCCGTCAATTTCTATCATTATTTTGATTATGAGCTAACTCTTTTGGAAGTTAAGAAAATATTTGAAAAAGTCGATCGTAACCCTGAGTTTTTTGAGAACCTTGCAAAAGAGTTTTATCTTTGTGGCGAAAAGATTACGCAGGATGGCTATGCGCTCAAGGATACAAAGATTGATACTTTGCTGATTAATAAGTTTCAGAATTATCTAAAATTGATCAGCCAGTGGTGGGCGACCTGTCTTTTCATTGATCTTCTGGATCCTTACGAGGATGAGATCGTCAATTTTGTTTTTGGCGAAGCGAGATCAAAGATCGAAAAAAGGGACCTCGGGTCACTTTTTGCTCCAAATGAATTTTCAATCGGTCAAAGGGAACAAATTGATTTTTTGAAGATCGCAAAACGAGCCAAAGAGAGAGGGGTAGATAGTCTTGAGATCGAACAATTGCTTCTCGAGCATTCAAAAAAATACTTTTTTATTTCAAATGATTATGAAACCGTTCGCTATCTTGATTGCGCTTATTTTAAAGGAATACTAGAAAAAAAGTTGAACGATCCTAAATATGTAGGCGAAGTAGAATTGATGCAGGAGCGTTTCCAGCAGTCACTCCGAGAAAAGCAAGAACTGATTAAAAAATATCAGCTCTCAAAAGATGTCATTCGAAAGCTGGAGTTTTTCAATTGGGTCACAACTTTTCGGGATGACCGTAAAAAATACATGCAGATCAGTAGCTACTTTACTAAAGAAATATTTGATCGTATTGGCCAGGAAAATAAATTGAGTGATCTTGAAGTGAAATTCCTTCTGCCGTCAGATCTACCGGATTTAATTGCCAGAAAAACAATCGGATCTCTCTCTCAGCGTATCGAAAAAGGCATTATGTTTCTGACACACAAGGAAGAGCCTGAGGAGATCATTTTTGATAATACCGTCGCAGAGATTTATCGGGCGATTGAGCAATCTATCAAATTATCAGAAATAAAGGGGAACTCAGCTTCCAGAGGAAAAACAATCGGAACAGTCAGGATCATCCTGGGTCAGGGCGATTTTTCCAAGATGCAGGAAGGCGATATCCTAATCGCTCCAATGACCCGGCCTGAATATATCCCGATAATGAAGCTGGCCAAAGCTGTTATTACAGATGAGGGTGGTATTACCTGCCATGCAGCAATTGTTTCGCGAGAGCTAGGTATTCCTTGTATCACCGGAACGCAAGTAGCAACGAAAGTATTGTGTGATGGCGACCTGATCGATATTGATGCAAATCATGGCTTGATCAAGATTATCAATAAGGCGGCTTGAATGAGTGAAACTGAGAAGATTTTCAAAGCAGATAAGGTCTCAGGGATGGAGGCTAAACTTATAACCATCTCTACTTTGACTGAGGTTGTCAAAAACTGCGGGGAGAGGACACCGTTTGCATTCCCATTCCACGGCGTCACTTTTGATGTTCAAGCTGATAAGGCTGACGAGTGGGCGCTTGAGGACGAATATGCCGAGGTCTCAAATAAAGTTTTAGAATATTGCAAAAGTAATGGTTTGGGAGTTTTTGAGCAGCTGGCTGACAGTTCAGAAAATGAAGCGAACGAATTGCAAGGAATCGGGCGGGAATTAACCAAAGAGATAGACCGTTTTTCCAATGCTGACTTGGTTCTAAAATATGATGAATTTGTGAAGAAGTATTTCTGGTTTTATGGTCAGGGCGCTGTCACTTTTCTGTTCGAGAGTGCGCTTTCAGAGCAGCTGACGGATCTTTTCAAAAAAAGGGGAGCGAACTCATCTGAGCTGATGCACCGGGCAATGAAGAGCGAATACACAAGCTTCATGATTGTCAGTGAAGAATGGCTGGCTGAGATTGAAAGAACAACCGATGCCGGGCTTAAAAACCAGCTTATCGAGAATTATATTAAAGATTTCTATTTTATTGATACCAATTATCGAAGATCAAAAATTCTTGACCGGAACCAAGTTCTCTCGATGGCCAGTGGCAAAACCAAAGCAAGAGACAAAGATCAGGAAGACACCAAAAATTTTGATTTGACTAGAGATGAGCAGGTTATCATCAATTTGTTGAAACTGGCAGAGAAGATCCGTGATCAGCGGAAGAAGATAAATTTGATCGGCAACTTCGTGATGTTTCGTTTCGCCGAGGAGGCAGCCAAGCGGTTGAATCAGAATCCGGATCTAATTGCCAATATCACCTGGTTTGAGTTTGCTAAATTATTCAAATCTGACAACGAACATTTCTTTGAGATTCTGAGGAAACGTAAACTCTATACGGTGGTCTTTGACCATGGCGATAATTACTTCCTTGACGGCACCTGCATAATGGACCGAAAAGAAGTCAATCTGAAGATCAAGGAGATCAAAGGTACCCCGGCAGCTCGAGGCAATGTTATTGGTGAAATTATTATTATTCTTGGGACCAATGATTTTGGCAAAATGAAGGACGGGGCGATCATGGTTTCTGAAATGACCCGGCCGGATTATGTTTCAGCAGTTAAGAGAGCTGCTGCTGTCATCACAGATGAGGGTGGCATTACCTGCCATGCGGCGATTGTCTCCCGAGAGCTAAATATCCCTTGTATTGTCGGCACAAAAATCGCCACCAAAGTCCTGAAAGATGGAGACAGTGTGGAAGTAGATGCAAATACTGGCGTTATAAGGATCTTGTAGAATGTTCAATCTGGAAAAACTAGCAAAAGAGAAGTGGCACTACTTTCATAAGCGTTTTCGAACGCCACTCTATTCCGATCTTCTTCTTAGTGGGTTAATCAAACATTATAATCAAAAAACAGAATTCGATTATGTGACATCAGATTGGCTTATTCTGGATCACAATATTGGTATTCTTTCGACACAGTGGAATCTGCTTGGCGAGCGGGTCAAGACGGCACTTCATCGGGACCCTGAGTTTTTGATCAAAATGTTCCAGGATTTATACGAGAAAGACAAAAAGATTAATCAACTTATCCTGGAGATCAACCGTCAGGCGGATCTCTCTTGCGAAAAAGCTCTCCAGTTTTTTAAACAGTATGTAGGATTGACCTATCAGTTCAGCGGAACGATAAATCTGCCAATTTTCGTTGAGTCAGATTTGCAAGATGAGTTATTGGCAGCAATCAGAACAAAAAACTTGTCCAGTCAGGTCTTTCAAATTTTAACAACTCCTATTAAATCAAGCGTTGTTCATGATGAGGAGATGGATCTTCTGAAATTAGCGCTAAAAAATGAGCAAAGGGAACTGAATGATCAGTTGGTTGATGATCATTTGCAAAAATATGCCTGGCTCAAAAACAATGCGTTTGATGGTGAATTTTTCTCCAAAAATGACATACTGAAGCGAATCGAAACAATTTCAAATCCAAGCGATCGTTTTCTGGAGCTTAAGAGGAAGGCCCGAGAAAACAAGATCAAGTTCCGAGAAACAAAAGAGCTTTTCAAAGATGACCATAGGGTCAGTAATCTGATTGACACCTTGCAAGAGTCCATCTTCTTTAGAAGTTGGCGGACGGAGCGATATTATAGAAATGCTTATTTGCTTAGATCGTTTTATGATCAAGTGGCAGGATTTTTAAAGCTTTCGGACGCAAAAGATATTTTTTACTTACTTACCGATGAGATCGTTGATTTGATAAGCCGGAAAAAGGAAGTTGATATGAAGATAATCCGATCCAGAAGAGAGGGCTATCTGATGTATGCTGATAGGGACGGCCTGGAGGTGTTGACCGGAGAGCAGCTGGAAGAGGCGAAACGTCGAATCAGCTTCGTCACAGAAAAAGAAAATGGTGCGATCAGGGGAATGATCGCTTTTCCCGGCTTGGCCAAAGGCCCGGCTTGCATCGTTTTGACGAAAGAGGAGCTAGACAAGGTGAAAGACGGCGATATCCTTATTACCGGCTCAACGACTCCGGACTATGTGCCGGTTTTGAAACGAGTGAAAGCGATCGTGACTGACGAGGGTGGAATACTGAGCCATGCTTCAGTCATTTCCAGAGAGCTTCGTATCCCATGTATCATTGGCACTAAGACGGCAACGAATGCTTTTGCAGATGGCGACCATATTGAGGTAAATGCTGATAAAGGGACTGTAAAAAAACTATGAAATACGATATCGAGGAAACAAAGTGCCCACTGTATATGATACCGCCCTATACTGAGGCGTATATTAACGGACTCAAGAAGAACTTCGGAGTAGGCATAAATTGGCATCTCCTGGTCTTTGACCATGGGCAAACTCAGTTCGTGGTGAAAGCTGACGAGCTGGATAAGGTGGGGCGCCAGGTGATCAAGTTACTCTCTCAAAAATCAGGCAGGGAGGCGTACAGGGAAAAATATTTTGGAATTGATAAGAGATGGTACTTAATCTTTGAACGAGCAGAAAAGGCAAAAGATTTATCGATTCTTAAACTAAAAGAACTTTTCAATGATTGTTTCGGTCTTCTTTACGACTGGATGGCTTATACTCTCGTCTTCGAGGCGCTTGACTACACTTTCGAGGAGACCTTGCCAAAATTGGTTGATCAGAAATATCTGCCTGATTTGATTGCTTCACCAGTGCCGAGTTTTATATCCCAGGAAGAGGACGAACTGGCTCATGCTAAATCGCTAGAGGAGCATGCTAGAAAATGGTTCTGGATTCATGGCAGTCACTGGGAAACGAAGCCTCTCACTGTCGCATATTTTGCAAAGCGTCAAAAAGAGCTCTTGGAAAAACCGTTCGAAAAATTTAACGGAGAAATTATCATCGAGAAAAAGAAAGAAATCCTTGCCAGCATAAATGCATCAAAGGAGATCGGAAACATTATCTCGATCAATGATTTTATTACTCCCTTGCATGATCGGCGAAAGGAAACATTTCTTCAATTTATCTATTATTCGCATCGGCTATTAGGAGAGATTGGCCGGCGTTTCGGCTATAAGTTGGAGGAGATGCTCTGGTTTACCCCAAGAGAGATTGCAACTTTATTTGAAGGCGGTACTCTCGACCATCAAATCGCAAAATGTCGGGCTGAATTTATGGTTTTATTAGCAGATTCAGCGCAGAACATATCAATCGGCGATGAAGCAAGAAAGATCACCGACAAATATTTAAAATCTGCAAATGGTCAGAGCGAAGTAATCTCCGGTATCCCGGCAAGCAAGGGGAAGATTTCCGGCATAGTTCGAATCCTGACCTCTTCTAAAGAGGGAGAGCGTTTTAAGAACGGCGAGATATTGGTAACCTCTATGACAAGGCCTGATTTTGTGCCGATAATGAGAAGGGCAGCAGCAGTTATTACTAACGAGGGCGGTTTAACCTGCCATGCGGCAATTATTTCTCGAGAGCTTGGCATTCCCTGTATCATTGGTACAAAGATCGCAACCAAAATGTTAGAGGACGGCAACCACGTTGAAGTTGACGCAGAAAAGGGAAGAGTAAGAATATTAAGAGAGATCTAAATGGAAAATATGAATCAAACTGAGACTATTGAAAGAATAAAAAGTTATAATTGGGAACCTTGGCTGGAACGGCCATTTGGTCCCTTTATTATCTCTCTCTTCCGAAGCGGTAATTCGGAAAAATATTTTGAAAAGATCGGAATCAAGGGTGTCGAGTGCGAGGCCTTCTTGTGGGAAGGGAAGACCTGTTATCAATGCGAAGAGGTTTGGGCAAAAATGGATCTCCAACTCGAAAAGTACTTTTTAAAACACTCAATTTTCGATGTGACAAAATCACTGGAAAAGCTTTATAAAACAGAAAAAAGTAATCTAAAAAAATTAGTAAAAAATAAAACTATTTCGAACAGCGAGAAGCTGGCAATTATTTACGAGATCGGGGCAAAGATTACTAGTTATATCTGGATGGCACATAGCGTCGAGCATTATTATTCAAAGAGGCTCAAGGAAATTGTGCCAAAATATATCGTAAGGGATGCAGATGTCTTTATCGGTGATGCCAGTTTCCCCAAGAAAAAAAATGCGCATCAACTATTTGAAGAAGCAATTAATAAAAGGAAGAACCCTAACAAAATTGCCCAAGAATTTGGCTGGATCCGGGTTCGCGACGGCTTCTCTGATCCATTCAGCGCCGAAGAGATAAAGAACTATAAGCCAGAGAAGAGCAAGGCGTTTAAGAAGGTCTCGATCCCCAAGCCACTTCGGAAACTTTTTGCGGAGGTGAGTGAGCTTGTCTACTTTAGAACCAAGAGAACGGATGTTCTATTCGAGCTTTTGTTTATTGCGAGACCTATTATCAGAGCAGCCGGGGAGGAGCTGGGCATTGCTTTTTCAGAGCTCAAAAATTATTCAATAGAGAGTTTGATTGAGGGCAAACCGTGCAAATATCCAACTTCTTTTGCTGCTTTTGGCTACAAAGAGAAGATATTTTATTTTAACGAGCCAGTTTTGGCAGAAAATGAAATTGCAAAGTCAAAGACAATTAAAGGCATGATTGCGCAAAAAGGGATCGCGAGGGGAACTGTAAAAATTATCAAGAATGTTTCAGAGCTGGACAAGATGAATGAAGGCGAGATTCTAGTGACACAGATGACGTTTCCTTCCTTCATAGCAGCGATGAAAAAGGCCGCTGGCGTTATTACAGATGAGGGCGGTATCACCTGCCACGCAGCGATCATCTCCCGGGAGCTGAAAACCCCATGCATTATCGGGACGAAAATCGCAACCAAAATATTGAAGGATGGAGATATGGTCGAGTTAGATGCAAATAAGGGCGAAATTAAGGTAATAAATGATTAATCCAAGAGCAGAATTATTTAGATGGGGGCCAATAGGCGGCAAGCCAGTCTATCTTGATTCCTTCAATCAGGCAATCTCTAGTTTCCCTGATCTTTACAAGACAGCCGGTTGGCCTGCCAAGATTAGCTGGCCTGATATGATCGCCAACTATAAGGACTGTAAAATCCTTTATATTATCGAGCAACAGGGCATGATGTGCGGTCTGCCTTTCTTTACCGATTACCTCTCAGATGAAAAATGTGCAAAAGAAAAATACAATGAATGGCGGAGAGCGGCAAAAAAGATAGAGGAAGAGGCTGATAAAGTGAATAGAGGCCTATCCGGTAAGCCGGATTCTCTCTTAGCAAAAGATTTTGACCGGTTCTACAACCTGGCAATTGATCTCTGGCATAAAGAATTTGTAGCAGAGCTCAGCAACTATTCTGGCGGTCCATACCTTCGGGAAAAGGTGTTTAATTACTTTAAGGATGGGGCTGTTTCTGTCTTTGAGAAATTGACTGCTCCCGAGTACCAATCAATTTTTCAGAAGGAGGAGCTGGAGCTTTTACAGATTAAGCTTTGCAAAGGGGCAAAAGAGCAGAATGATAGATTGCAAAAACATCAGCAAGAATATTATTGGCTGCACAATAGCTATAGCGGAACAGAGATTCTCCCTCTTTCTTATTTCAAGGAGAGACTGGATAAGGTGACGGTAAGCGAAGCAAAAGCAAAGATAGAGAAGATCATCTCGTACCCTGAAAAGCTGAGAGACGAAAAAAAAGCAATCATCGAGAAATACAACGTCCCGGCTGAGATTATCGCAATGGCAGAGACTTTATGCTTCACTACCTCATGGCAAGACCAGCAAAAGAAATTCACACTCTTGATGGATCAGATCATCACCGTTTACTTGGAAGAGCTAGCCAGGCGCAAGAAGCTATCTTTCTCATATCTCTGTTTTTACACGCTGAGTGAGATAAAAGAGTTGATCTGTCTTGGCAAAACCGCCGACGTGGCTGCTAGAAAGGAGAGTTGTGCTGTCTATTATAAAGAAAACGGCGGTCTTTCCTGGATTTTGGGAGATGAGGCAAAAGCGCTACTCGGGCCGTTTATGGATCTTGATACTACAGAAAAAACCGCTCAGCTAAAAGGCTTGCTTGTCAGTCTTGGTAAGGGCAAAAACATCAGAGCGAAGGTGAAAATATTGCGGACGCCAAAAGAGATCGGTAAGTTAGAGAAGGGCGAAATATTAGTGGCGCCAATGACCTCTCCGGAATACATAAATGCGATGAGGAAGGCTAGCGCCATTGTGACCGATGTCGGAGGTATTACTTCTCATGCGGCTATTATTGCAAGGGAACTAAATATTCCCTGTATCGTCAACACGAAGGTGGCAACGAAAATTCTGTGCGACGGTGATTTGGTTGAAATTGATATCAAACTGGCAATAGTCAAAGTCTTAAATACATGAACCAAGAGCTAAAAAACAAAATTGAAGCGACAGATTGGTGGCAGGCCGATGGTCCCTGCGCGATCCAACTGGTCAAGGTGCCAATGGTCGGCTTCTTGGAAATGCCGAAGTATTTTCCCGGGATCGAATTTTGGGGTGTCATCGCCGTTATCAAAGATGAATACGGCTACCAATTTATGGATCAGAAGAACAATCTCGGTTTTGTCAGATATATAGTTGAACATTGGAGCAAAGACAAAAGCTACTTTGATCAGAAACTAAAAATCTGGCAGGGCTGGCAAAGTAAACTCTATTCTTTTCGAGAGAAGTTTGATCGTTTAACGCTCTCTCTTTTATCTAATCAGGATCTTTTCAAAATCTACCATGAACTGTGTTTAGATATCGTCGAGGCTTGGGCAATTCCTCTTGTTCTTGAGGGAAACGGGATGTATTTCGAACAGATGGTGGTGCCTGAACTGGCGAAAAAATACAACCTTCGTCCGGACATTATCTCCGATAAATTGTCGGCTATGGTTATCTCAGAGAAACCATCAGTTGCAAAATCCGAACATCTGGAAATCCTTGAGCTTGCCAGATCTTTCATCCAAAAAAATATCAGAAGCAATATAAATTTTGCAGAGCTACAAGAAGAATTTCCGGAAGTAGCGAAGAAGGTCAGCCTCCACCAGCAGAGATACTTCTGGATGTTAAATAATTATCAGGACAATGTTGTCCTAGACGAGGAGCATTTTCTAAAAGAGATCAGGGAAGTGCTCTCCCAGAAAAATTTGAGTGTCATAAAGAGTGAGATCGACGGTCTGTCAGATACCGCGCTAATCAACAAGAAAAGAGCGATTGTAGAAGAGCTTAAACTTGATCAGGATACGCAAGACCTTTTGAAACTTTTTGCAACTTTCAGTTGGGTGATGGATGAGCGCAAAAAAGATATGCTGATCGGTACCCATTATCTCTGCGAAACGCTCAAAGAAATTGCCAGGCGGCTTAATTGGGATCACAAAACATCCTACTGCCTTCTAGACGAGGAGATCAAAGATTACCTTCTTAATGGTAGAACGCCCGATGAAGTAAGAATACGGTCACGCAAGAAATTGGCAGTGATGATTTTTTCGGCAGAAAAGCATACGGAGAAGATATTTTTTGGACCTGAGGCAGAAGAAATTGATGTATTAGTCTTCGACGTTATGAAGCGGAATACTGCCGGCCAGAGCCTCAGGGGAATGGTAGCTTGCAAGGGTAATTGCATGAAACTGACCGGTGAGGTTTCCATTATCCGTAACACGAGGACCGATGATTTCAAGGAGGGAGCAATTCTTGTTGCTTCGATGACGAGGCCGGAGTTTGTGCCACTGATGAAGAAGGCAAAAGCTATCATCACCGACGAAGGCGGCATCACCTCTCATGCGGCGATCGTTTCCCGGGAGCTTAATATTCCCTGTATAATCGGCACGAAGACCGCGACAACCATCCTAAAGAGCGGCGACTTAGTAGAGCTGGACATCGCAAATGGCAAGATCAATATTATTAACAATCAATAACTATGGAATTAAACTTACACAAACTTGCGGATGAAGATTGGTATCTTGAACACTATGACGGGTACCCAGCCTTTGTTTTCATGACCGGGTACGGTTTTACCAAGACGCGGGAAGACGATATCCCTGTCTACTCTCTTAACTTTTCCTATTTCAAGAATCATCAGGGGGATTGGATTTCCCTTGCTAAAGACCATCAGCTGATCGGCTCGACCATCGTCGAAGAATTCAGTAAAGATCCCGAATATCTTTTTGCTCCCTACAGGAAATGGCGGAAAAATTTTCCACTCATGATGTCGCTCTATCAGCAAAATTTTAATAAAGATCTTTCAACATTGAGTCCGAGAGAGCTCCTTAGCTATGCCGAAGATGTTTATACTTTTTATCAGAAGATAAATCTGATGCCGGGTTTTATCGACGGGTTCATGTTCTATGCCGATAAAAAACTGGACCAGCTGCTAAAAGAGTTTTGCGAAAAGAGGGGGATTAAAAATATTTCTGAAATATATTCCGCTCTTTCGGCTCCGGTCGAGCCGTCTTTTATCATGGAGGAGGAGCTGGCGTTGGCAAAGATTGCGGCGGCAAGCGATCAGGAAACTCAAAGAAAGAGGCTTCTCGAACACGTTGAGAAATATTCCTGGATAAAGAGCAGCTATGCCGGTTTCAGGGAATATACTGCTCTCGAAGCAGAGAAGAATTTGGTTGAGTTGGCAAACCGAGAACAGACTGATGATCTTATGAGAAATAAGAGTAAAAAAGGGCAGCTAATTGCCCAGCATGGCTTTACCTCGGAAATTCTGGCGATTGGAAAAATTGCAGAGCTTTTGATCAATTGGCAGGATGACCGAAAAGTTTATACTTTAACCTTCGTTTCGTTGCAAAATAAGATTTTGGAGAGGATTAGCCAGCTTACCAGCATTGACATGGAGCTGCTCAAATACTGCCAGATCAAAGAGATACAGGATCTAATCCTGCAAAAAGATCTATCCGCCCTGACCGAGGAGCTTAAAAAACGCCAAAAGAGTTGCCTTTTTGCTTTCGTTGACGGGGCGACAGTGGGAATCTTCACTGGGGAGTCGGCCGATGATTTCTTTGCCAAAATCAGCAGCGTCGACACCAAGCTCATAAAAGAGATCAGGGGGATGACGGCATCACTTGGCATTGCCAGGGGGAGCGTCCGCATTATAAATTCGGCTCGGGAAATTGAGAAGGTCCTGCCCGGAGAGATTTTGATAGCGCCGATGACCCGGCCGGAACATCTTTTAGGCATGCAGAGGGCATCAGCTATTATTACTGACGACGGTGGAATTACCTGCCACGCTGCAATTGTTGCCAGAGAGCTCAAAAAACCCTGTATCATTGGGACAAAGATCGCTACAAAAATATTGCAAGATGGTGATATCATAGAAGTAAATGCGAATAAGGGAACAGTAACAATAATCAAGAGGATAGAAAATGGAGCTGACTAGAAAATTTCCAAATTTAGGCAAACATGACGCTAATATCGCCGGCGGCAAGGGGGCATCGCTTGGCGAAATGACCCAAGCAGGTATCCCGGTCCCTCCCGGTTTTGTTGTGCTGGCTGATTCCTTTGAGCAGTTTTTAACAGAGAACGAACTTCACAGCGAGATCGAAGCGGCTTTGGACCAGGTTGATCACGAGAACGTGAATTCAGTCGAGGCTGCCTCGGAGAAGATCCGTTCGATGATTTTGAATGCAAATTTTCCTCTCGATATTGCCAAGGATGTTGAAAATAATTTCAAAGAATTGGATGCCGAATTTGTCGCGGTCAGATCAAGCGCAACAGCCGAAGATTCCAGCGCTGCTTCTTGGGCAGGAGAGCTAGAAAGCTACTTAAATACAACAAAAGAAACACTGCTTTCGAATATTAAAAACTGTTGGGCCTCGCTGTTTACCCCTAGAGCGATCTTTTACCGGATCGAGAAGGAAATGCACAAGGAAAAGGTCTCAGTTGCGGTCGTGGTTCAGAAGATGGTACAATCGGAAATCTCTGGTATTGCCTTCACTGTTCATCCGGTGACTGAGGATAAAAACCAGATGGTAATAGAGGCTGGCTATGGTCTCGGTGAAGCGATTGTCGGCGGGATTGTCACGCCTGACAATTATGTCATCAGAAAGGATGATCTAGCCATCGAGGACACCTATATTTCCGAGCAGGACAAGATGATTGTCCGGGGTCCCGAAGGAACAGAGGAGGTTCCGGTCTCTGTTGAAAAAAGAGAAATACAAAAGCTACCCGAAAATGAGATTATCGAGCTGGCTAAAATTTGTCTTATTATTGAAAAACATTATGGTTTCCCCTGCGATATAGAATGGGCGCTTGAGAAGAGTACCATCTACATTACTCAAAGCCGACCGATCACGACACTTGGTAACTCATAAAATAATTAATGGCCGATAAGATTCTGCAACAAAAGATAATCATCATCACGGATGCAAAAAATGAGATTGATGATCAGTTCGCTCTGACTTATGCTTTGCGTTCGCCGGAAATTCAGGTCGTCGGAGTGATTGCTACTCATAATACGATAAAGCATGGCAGATCATCGCTTGATCTATACTTCGACGAGGCAGAGAAGATTGTCAATTTGAGCGGCAAGAAAACGCCGGTTCTTCGGGGAAGCCGACGGCCTTTTAATCCAAATAATTCAGAGAACTCTGAGGGCGTGCAATTTTTGATTAACCAACTTCTAACTTCAGGCGAGACGATCAGGGTTATATGTATCGGTCCCTGCACTGATCTGGCCAACGGCTTAGCGCTTGAGCCGACCATTAAAGATAAGGCTGAATATTTCTGGCTTGGTGGATTTGCCAGCCAGGGGATAGCTAACCAGTTTCGTCATAAGGAGTTGAACTTCTTGGCTGATACTAGAGCCGCAACCAAGGTTTTGGATGAAATCAAAGATCTTAGTATCATTCCGGTCTGGGGTGCCGCTGAGAGATTAGTAGTCAGCATTCCATCGTTTGCAGAGGATCTGTCCAAAGTTGATTCACCGCTTTCCCTCTATTTAAGAAAGCTGTTGATCGGAAACTGGAGCAGGTTTAAGCCTTGGACCGTTTTTATTCCACATATTTTGAAACGATATTGGGTTCTCTCTGACGTTGCAGCTGTTGCTGCGGCCAAAAATTTCCAGGTTGAAATACGAAAATCTAGCTGTAAAATTGAAGGTAAAAAGTTTGCGTTTGATAACGGAAAAACAATAAATATTATACATTTAAAAAACGAGCATCAGATTTTGGCAGATATGAAAGATTGTATTTTGAAAAATACTTAGTATTAATGGCAGAAGACAAAAACAATGAAACATGAGTTATCAGAAATTATCAGAGGAGTTAAGAGAACTCTTTCTCTAATTGCCAAAGAGAGACGCTCGACGTTGCTTTTGGCTACGGGACTCATGATAATTACCGGTTTTCTAACCAACCTTCCGGCGGTTATTTTGGGCAAGTTCGTCGACCGGATGATGAGCGGGGGCAGTCTGACCTTCAATCTGGCTGCTCCGACCATTTTTCTTATTATTGGCATTATTCTGGCGAGAGAAGCAATCACTGTTTATCGTAAATACCTGGTCGAAGATACGGCGACTCAGACCGAGAAAACACAAACAGTGAGAACGATTAGCCATCTCCTAAAAATAAATATGGAACGTCTGGGCTCCGAGCAGATCGGATCTTGGCACGGCAAAATTTTTCGTTCGATCCAGGGGCTGATCCGTCTCATCAAGTTAGCTTTCCTGGATTTCTTTCCGACACTTTTCACGGCCCTGGCTGCACTGGCGATCGCTCTTTGGCAAAAACCGCTTCTGGGCTTTTTCATG
>Ga0172380_10006218_pt1 | contig 14002 bp, 8 predicted proteins | sample Leawe162metaG_FD_119747 | JGI IMG/M metagenome (GOLD analysis project Ga0172380, IMG submission 119747) | Leachate microbial communities from a municipal landfill in Southern Ontario, Canada - Leachate well 162 metaG | ecosystem: Engineered > Solid waste > Landfill > Unclassified | place... | reverse complement strand
TGGGGCATTCCGGTGCCGGATGCGCCCGGGCACGTGATGTATGTGTGGATCGACGCGCTCACCAACTACATCACCGGCGTCGGCTTTCCCGACGAGAGCGACCCGCGCTACAAGAAATTCTGGCCGGCCGACCTGCACGTCATCGGCAAGGACATCATCCGTTTCCACACGGTCTACTGGCCCGCGTTCCTGCTCAGCGCCGGCATTGCGGTGCAGAAGCGGGTCTTCGCCCACGGCTTCCTCACCGTCGAGGGCCGGAAGATGAGCAAGTCGCTGGGCAACGTCATCGATCCGTTCGCGCTGATCGCCGAATTCGGCGTCGACCCGGTGCGCTACTACTGCCTGCGCGAGGTCAGCTTCGGCCAGGACGGCGACTGGGGCCGCGAAAAGTTCGTCAATCGCAACAATGCCGACCTCGCCAACAATTTCGGCAATCTGGCGCAGCGCTCGCTGGCCATGATCCAGAAGAATTTCGGCGGGGTGCTGCCGGCGCAGGAGACGACGGGGGCCGACCGGGAACTGGTGGAGAAGACGGTGGGCGGCATCCGCCGGATGGCCGCGGCGATGGACGCCCAGCTCATCCACGAGGCGACCGGCGAACTCGTCGACATCCTCAACGCCGCCAACCTCTATTTCGCCGAGCAGGCGCCGTGGGGCCTGAAGGCGGATCTGCCGCGCATGGGCACGATCCTGCATACGACCGCCGACGTGGTCCGGCGCGCCGCCATTGCCGCGCAGGCGTTCACGCCTGCGGCGGCGGCCCGGTTGCTCGACCAACTGGCGGTCGCGGCCGACGAGCGGCTGCTCGAGCACGCCCTCGGCAAGCCGTCGGGGCTGGCGGCAGGGACGGCGCTGCCCGTGCCCGAGCCGGTGTTCAGGAAATTCGAGCAGGCCAAATAGGCATGCTGATCGACAGTCATTGCCACCTCGACTTCGAGGCGCTCTCGGCGGATCTGAGCGGGGTACTGGCACGCGCCGCGGCGGCGGGCGTCGACGGCATGGTGACCATCTCCACTTTCGTCGACAAGTTCGCATCGATCAGCGCCATCGCCGAGGCGCACGAGAACGTGTGGTGCTCGGTCGGCACCCATCCGCACAACGCCGACAAGGAACTGCATATCGAAACCGAGGACCTGGTGCGGTTGGCCGAGCACCCCAGATGCGTCGCCATCGGGGAGGCAGGGCTCGACCATTTCTACGACAACGCGCCGCGCGAGGCGCAGGCGACCGGCTTCCGCCGCCACATCGCCGCGGCACGGATCACCGGGCTGCCGCTGGTCATCCATGCCCGCGCCGCCGACGACGACGTCGCCGCCATCCTCGAGCAGGAGACGGAGCAGGGGCCCTTCCCGTTCGTCCTGCACTGCTTTACCGGCGGGGCCGAACTGGCGCGCCGCGGCCTGGCGCTTGGCGGCTACCTGTCCTTCTCGGGCATCATCACCTTCAAGAATGCCGAGGAAATCCGCGCCGTCGCCAGCGCGGTCCCGGCCGACCGCTACCTCGTGGAGACGGACGCACCGTACCTGGCGCCGGTCCCGCATCGCGGCGAGGCCAACGAGCCGAGCTACGTGCGCCACACCGCCGAACGGCTGGCGCAGTTGCGCGGCATCGAGCTCGCGCAGCTGGCGGCGGAGACGACGGCGAATTTCGGCCGGCTGTTCGGCAAGACCGGGATCGCCTGATGGCGCGGGCCGAACGCATCGTCGCCACCATCCTGGGCTGCGGTTCGTCGGGCGGAGTCCCGCGCATCGGCGGCCACTGGGGCGTGTGCGATCCGGGCAACCCGAAGAACCGGCGGCGCCGCTGCTCGCTGCTGATCGAGGGCTTCAGCGCCAACGATCCGCAGCCGACACGCATCCTCATCGACACCGGCTGCGATCTGCGCGAGCAACTGCTCGGGGCCGAGGTCGATCGCGTCGATGCCGTGCTTTATACGCACGAGCACGCCGACCATACCCATGGCATCGACGACCTGCGCGTGCTCGCGCTCAATGCCCGCCGCCGCGTCGACGTGTATTTCAGCCAGGAAGCCGCCAACCGGATCGTGCCGAGCTTCGCCTATTGCTTCACGGCGCCGCCCGGCAGCGGCTATCCGCCGATCCTCAACCAGCACATCATCGCGGCGGGGCACGAAGTCGCCATCGAGGGACCCGGCGGCAGTATCGGCGTCATGCCGTTCAGGCAGGACCACGGCGACATCTTCACGCTCGGCTTCCGCATCGGCGGCTTTGCCTATTCGTGCGACCTGAGCGGCATCCCCGAGGAGTCGCTGCCGGCGGTGAGCGGACTCGACGTGTGGGTGCTGGATGCGCTCCGGCCGACGCCGCACCCCAGCCATCTGAGCCTGCCGGAATCGCTCGAGCTGATCGGAGCACTCAAGCCGCGGCATGCCGTTCTCACCAATCTGCACATCGACCTCGACTACGTGCAAACCGACGTGATGACGCCGGACAACGTCAGGCCGGCCTTCGACGGCCTGCAGATCGACATCACAAAGGGTGAAATCATCAGCCCCCGATAGGGCCTTGCGGCCGCGGGGGGATCCGGTACGTGAACTGCGTTTGCGGCGACAGGCGCTTCGGAGAGTTCCATAATATATCTTATGCGAATCGCATATGGCGACTGTGGGGCGGCCGAGGTGGTGCTTCCGCCCCCCGCACTGTTGCCAGGGCCGGAAGAGTCGAAGCGGTCGCGAGTGGGCCAACGAGATGGTGCTGCGCGCTCCCCCCGCTCCGATGCGTATCCGTCCCAGCCCGCAGTGCGGTCGCGAGCGGGCCAACGAGAGAGTTGGCGCTCCGGCTGCTCCGGCGCGCATGTGTCCCAGCCGGAAGTGCCGCGGCAGCAATTTCCATCATCGCAAGCACCCGGTCGCCAACGCGGCAGCGGCAAGCCTCGCTCCCGTTGAAGCCTGCGTGCGCGTTCGCAGACCACGGAGCCTCCGCCGGCTGCACGGCCCCACGAACCCGTGACTTGTGACAAGACGTTTTTTCCGGTTGCGTCGCGACTGCGCCTGCCGCCTAGATGAGCGCAGGTGGAGTTGTGGCTGTTTTCTGCACAAGCGAGGCATGGCAATGAGGACTCTACGACTGGCGAGGCGCGCCCTTCTGGGCGCCATGGCAATGGCGGCGGCGTTCGTGCTGGCCGCACCGGCAACAGCGCAGGACATACTGAAGGTGGCGGGCATCTGGACGGTGCCCGTCGAGCAGCAATGGGCTTCGCGCCTGCATCTGGCGCTGGTCGCCGCCGAACAGCGCGGCGACATCGACTACTCTTACTCCGAGAACGTCTCGAACACCGACTATGAGCGCGTCATGCGCGAGTATGCCGAGCAAGGCGTCGGCCTGATCATCGGCGAGGCTTTCGGCGTCGAGCAGCAGTCGCGCGCCGTGGCGGCCGAGTACCCCGAAGTCAAGTTCCTGATGGGCTCGTCCCTGCCTCCCGTGGAGCCGAATTTCGCGACATTCGACAACTTCATCCATGAAGCCAGCTACCTGACCGGCATGATCGCCGGCGCCAAGACCGAGTCCAACGTCATCGGCATGGTCGGCGGCTACGCCATTCCCGAAGTGAACCGGCTGATGAATGCCTTCATGGCGGGCGCGCTCGCGGTCAACCCGGACGTCCGTTTCACCATCAGCTTCATCAACTCCTGGTACGACCCGCCCAAGGCCAAGGAAGCGGCCTTCGCCATGATCGATGCCGGGGCCGACGTGATGTATGCCGAGCGCTTCGGCGTCTCCGATGCCGCCAAGGAGCGCGGTATCCCCGCCATCGGCAACGTCATCGACACGGCGGCGGACTACCCCGGGACCATCCTCGCCTCGGCGCTCTGGCACGGCGAGCCGATGATCGACAAGGCGATCGCCGACGTGAAGGCCGGTACGTTCGCTGCGTCCGACTACGGCATCTATGCCCGCATGGAGCACGGCGGCAGTTCCTTCGTCGTTGACGAGGCCCTCGCCGGCGCCGAAGCCGTCGCCGCCGCCAAGGCGAAGGAGGCGGAAATCACGGCCGGCACATTCACCGTCGAAATCAACGACGCCGAGCCGAAATCGACGATGTAGGGACCCGGCGCCGGGCGGGACCGAGCGGTTTCGTCCGGGGCCGATCCGGGGGACGGCGCGACATGCCAGCAGGACCGGACGACGACGTCGTTCTCGCGCTCGAGGGCATCACCAAGCGTTTCGGCGCCCTGGTCGCCAACGACCACCTCGATCTTGTGCTCCGGCGCGGCGAGATCCTGGCGCTGCTCGGGGAAAATGGCGCCGGCAAGACGACGCTGATGAACATCCTGTTCGGCCACTATTTGCCGGAGGCGGGAACGGTGCGCATTGCCGATGCCGGGGGCGTGCTCAGCCCCCTGCCCCACGGTTCGCCCGGGGCGGCGCTCAGGGCCGGCATCGGCATGGTCCACCAGCACTTCACGCTGGCCGAGAACCTCAGCGGCATCGACAACATCGTGCTCGGCACCGAGCCGATGCTGTTGCCATACCGCCAGCGCTCGGCGGCGCGGCTGCGGCTGGCGCAGATCATCGCGGAGAGCGGCCTCGACGTCGATCTCGACGTCCGGGTGGCGGCGCTGACGGTGGGCGAAAGGCAGCGCGTCGAGATCCTGAAGGCGCTGTACCGCAACGTGCGCGTGCTCATCCTCGACGAACCCACGGCGGTATTGACCCCACAGGAGGCCAACGGCCTGTTCGAGATACTGCGGCGGCTCGCAGCCGCCGGCCTCGCCGTGATCTTCATATCGCACAAGCTCGGCGAAGTGCTGGCGGTGTCGCACCGCATCGCGGTGCTGCGGGTCGGCAGGAAGGCGGGCGAACTCGTGACCGCCGAGGCCGACCGCCGCACCATCGCCGAGCTGATGGTTGGCAAGGCCGTCCCCGCGGTGCACCGTAGCGCCCCGGTCGTCGGTCACCCGGTGCTGGAGTTCGAGCGGGTGACGCTGCGCCAGCGCTCGGCCCGGCAATCGCTGCAGGGCGCCAGCTTCGCCGTCCGCTCCGGGGAGATCGTGGGGCTCGCAGGAGTATCGGGAAACGGCCAGCAGGCGCTGGCCGCGCTCACCTGCGGCCTGGCGCTCCCCGACAGCGGCGAGATCCGCCTGTTCGGCGAGCGGCTCCGGCGGGCCGACCCGCGGGGGCTGGTGGCCACCGGGGTGGCGCGCATCCCCGAGGACCGCAACAGCGATGGTGTCGTCGGTACCATGAGCGTGGCCGAGAACATCGCCATCGAGGACGTGCGCGGGGCCGCGTACAACCGCTTCGGCCTGCTGGACGGCCGCGCCATGGCGGCGCGGGCGCGGGAGGCCATCACCGGCTACGACATCCGCTGTCCCGGCCCCGACGCCGAAACCCGCCTGCTCTCGGGCGGCAACATGCAGAAGCTGATCCTCGCCCGCGTGCTGGAGCGCGAGCCCCGGGTGATCATCGCCAACCAGCCGACCCGCGGGCTCGACGTGGGCGCGCAGGCGGACGTGCACCGGCGCATCATCGACGCCCGCGACCGGGGCGCGGCGGTGCTGCTCATCTCGGAGGACCTCGACGAGTTGTTCGCCCTGGCCGATCGCCTGCTCGTCATCCACGCCGGAGACATCACCGACGCGGGTCCCACGGGCGAACTCGACCGCGGCACCGTCGGCATGCTGATGGCCGGCCATCCCCACGCGGCAAACGAGGCGGCGACGGCATGAGGGTGCAGATCGAGCCGCGCGCCACAACGCCACTTTCGCTCAGGGCCATGGTGGTGCTGGTCACGGCCTTCGCCGCGCTGGTGCTGATCGCCATCCCCGTCGCCCTTGCGGGAGCCTCGCCGTTCGAGGCCTATGGGCTGATGCTCAAGGGCAGCGTCGGCTCGCTGTTCGCGGTGTCGGAAACGCTGACCCGCGCCGCGCCGCTGATCCTCACCGGGCTCGCCGCCGCCGTCGCCTTCCGCGCCCGGCTGTGGAACATCGGCGCCGAAGGCCAGCTCTACGCCGGGGCGATCGGCGCCGTGCTGGTGGGCAGCGGCCTCGTGCACCTGCCGCCGCCGCTGATGATCGCGGCGGTGATGCTCGCCGGATTTGCCGCCGGCGCGCTGTTGATGCTCGTCCCGGCGCTGCTCAAGCAGCGCTTCGGGGCCGACGAGGTGGTTGTCACCCTGCTCCTCAACTTTGTCGTCATCCTGCTCGTGCAGATGCTGGTCGAGGGGCCGCTCAAGGATCCGCTGGCGCTGGGCTGGCCGCAATCGGTGCCGCTGATCGAGGCGGCCGACCTGCCCAAGCTCTTGCCGCGGATGCGCGTGCACCTGGGCCTGCTGGTGGGACTGGCGGCGGCGCTTATCCTGTGGGTGGTGCTGAAGAAGACCGCACTCGGCTTCGAAATCCGGGCTACCGGGGAGAATCGCGCGGCGGCGCGCTTCGCCGGCATCCCGGTCGACATGACCATGCTCAAGGTGGCGCTGATCTCGGGCGGCCTAGCCGGCCTCGCGGGCGTCGGCGAGGTGGCCGGCGTCAAGGGCTATCTCAGCGCCGACCTCTCGCCGGGGTTCGGCTATGCGGGCATCGTCGTCGCCATGCTGGCGGGGCTGTCCCCCATCGGCACGGTGTTCGCCGCCATCTTCGTCGCCGCCGTGTTCGTCGGCGCCGACTCCATGAGCCGGGCCACCGGCATCTCCAACTATCTGGCCGACCTCATCGTCGCACTGTCTTTGCTACTGGTGCTGATCAGCGGCTTCTTCCTGCGCTTCCGGCTGCGGTTCAGGGCGGCCGCGGGCAACACCCCCGGGCGGAGGGCCTGAGCCATGGAAATCCTCGACATCCTCCTGCAGCCCAATTTCTGGGCCGCCGCCATCCGCATTGCCACGCCGCTGATCTTCGGCGTATTGGGGGCGCTGCTGTGCGAGCGGGCGGGAGTGCTGAACCTCGGCATCGAGGGCATTTTCGTTGCGGGCGCCATGAGCGGCTGGATGGCGGTCTGGCTCGGCGCCGACCTGTGGACGGGGGTACTGGCCGCAGCGGCGGTGGGGGCGCTGTTCGGCCTGCTGCACGCGCTGCTGACGGTGGTCCTCGGGTTGAGCCAGCACGTTTCGGGCCTCGGCATCACGCTGTTCGCCACCTCGCTCGGCTATTTCACCTACCGCACCGCCCTGCCCGACGTCAGTTCCCCGCCGCGCATCACCCCCTTCGGCCCGATCGCGCCCGATCTTGCCGGCCTGCCGGTGATCGGTCCGCTGCTGTTCCAGCAGACACCGCTGACGTTGCTCGCCGTTTTGCTCGTGGCGGGAGTGGCCTGGGTGCTGTACCGCACCCCGCTCGGGCTGGCTTTGCGCGCCGTCGGCGACAACCCGGCCGCCGTGGAGGCCCAGGGGCTGTCGGTCCAGGGCCTGCGCATCGGCGCCGTCGCGGCCGGATCGGCCCTGATGGCGCTGGGCGGGGCCTTCCTCACCATGTCGGCATTCGATGCCTTCTTCTTCGGCATGGTCAACGGCCGCGGCTGGATCTGCATCGCACTCGTCGTGTTCTCGTCGTGGCAGCCTGCCAAGGCCCTGCTCGGCGCCTTGCTGTTCGGTGCGTTCGATGCGTTCCAGATCAGGCTGCAGGGCGAAGTCGGGCAATTCATCCCCGGCCAGGTCTTCCTGATGCTGCCCTACCTGCTGTCGATCCTGGCGCTGGTGCTCGTCGCCCGCAAGGCGGACTATCCACGGGCGCTGCTGCAACCCTGGTTCAAGGGCCAGCGGCAGTAGCAGCCGCCGCCAGCGCACGCTGGACGCACCCGTGCGCAGGGGCTACGATAACGACCAGGAATTCGCGGCCCTGGGTGGGGGTGACAGGGGATTCCGTGCCCATCTGGAGCCGAGCGTGGCGTGATGGCGATGTCGACGTGTCCCAATTGCGGGTTCGCCAACGCGGAAGGCGCGCGGTTCTGCAGCAATTGCGGGGCCGCGCTCGAGCCGTCGCGGTCAATCGAGGGGGAACGGCGGTTTGCCACCGTGCTGTTCGCCGATGTCGCGCGTTCCACCGCCATCGCCGAGCAGCTCGATGCCGAAGATTGGGCGCTGATCATGAACGGCGCCTTCGGCTTCATGAACGCCGCGGTGTCGCGCTACGGCGGCACCGTCTCGCGGCTGATGGGCGATGCGGTGCTGGCGCTGTTCGGGGCGCCGATCGCGCATGAGGACGACGCCGAGCGGGCGGTACGCGCCGGGCTTGAGATCCAGGACGCCGCCATGGCCTACGCGCAGGCGGTCAAGCAGCGCCATGGCGTCGATTTCGATCTGCGGGTGGGCATCAACACGGGCACCGCGGTGCTGGCCATGGTCGGGGACGCGGTGAAGTCCGAATACACCGCGCTCGGAGATGCCGCCAACATCGCGGCGCGGCTGCAATCCGCCGCCGAGCCCGGCACGGTGCTGATCAGCGCCGATACCTACCGGCTCGTGCACGCCCTGTTCGACGTCAAGCCGCGCGGCCGTATCGAGATGAAGGGCAAGCTGGCGCCGGTCGACTCCTACGAGGTGACCGGCGTCAAGGCGGCGCCGGGCTCGACCCGCGGGCTGGAGGGGCTGACCTCGCCGCTGGTCGGACGCGACAGTGAACGGGCGCTGCTGGCCGGCAAGCTCGCCGATCTGGACAAGGGAATCGGATCGGTCGTGGCGGTGATCGGAGAGGCCGGGCTCGGCAAGTCCCGCCTCATTGCCGAACTCAGACACCTGCGGGACGCCCGGCCGGAGCCCCGCCCGCCCTGGCTGGAGGCACGCGCCCTCTCCTACGGCATGGCGATCCCCTATTACCCGTGGCGGGCGCTCGGGCGGCAAATCGTGGGGGCCAGCGACATGGACGCGGCTCCGGCGGTGCGCGAGAAGCTCGAGGCCTTCGTCCGGCGCCTCAAACTCAGGCCGCTGGACCTGCCACTTTACGAAACCATGCTCGCCGTCGACAGCGAGCAGAGCCGGCTGGCGCTGGCCAGCAAGTCGGGCGAAGCGGTGGTCAGCGGCGTGGCCGAAGCGGTGGTCAACGCCATCAGGTCGGCGATCCGTGCCGGCGGCGACATGACCCCGCACGTGATGATCATGGACGATCTGCACTGGTCCGACAGCGCGACGCTCGAACTGATCGCCCAGGTTGCCACCCTGGCCGCGTTCGAGCCGTTGCTGCTGGTGTGCGTGCTCAGGCCGGATCGCAACGCGCCGAGCTGGCAACTGGTCGACCGGCTGCAGGCGAGCCTGGGGAGCAGCTTCGCCCGCATCGACCTCGAGCCGCTCGATCCCGCCCGGTCGGCCGAACTGCTGGGCAACCTGCTGCACATTGAGGACCTGCCCGACAGCATCCGCGCGCAGATACTCGAGCGCTCCGAGGGCAATCCCTTCTATCTCGAAGAGGTGCTGCGCACGCTCATCGATGGCGGCCAGGTGGTGCGCGAGGGCGAGCACTGGCGGGCGACCAGGGACATCCTCGACGCGCGCATTCCGGACACGCTGGCGGGCGTCCTCAGTGCCCGCATCGACCGCCTGCCCGAGGCTACCAAGCGCGTGGCGCAGACCGCCGCCGTAATTGGCCGGGTATTCCAGCACCGGGTGCTGGAGACCGTGTGCCGAGACGCGCCGCCCGCCGAGCGTATCGAGCACGTCGAGCCGCACCTCGCGACGCTGTCCTACGAGCAACTGGTGCGCGAACGGGCCCGCGACCCCGAGCGGGAGTACATCTTCAAGCACGCCCTGACCTGCGCGGCCGCCTATGACCTGCTGCTGCGCTCGCGGCGGCGGGAACTGCACGCCCGCGCCGGGCTGGCCCTGGAGACGCTGTATGCCGAACGCCGGGACGAGTTCGCGGCCATGCTCGCCCACCACTTCACCGAGGCCGAGGATCCCGTCCGGGCGCTGGACTACTCGCGGCGGGCGGCTGAAAATGCGCGCAAGCTGTTCGCGGCGCGCGAAGAACTGGAGCATCGCGAGCGCATCCTGTCGATCCTCGAGCACAAGGCGGACGCCGTTGCCGCCGAAGTCATCGACGCAACGCTGGACTGGACGCTGATCAGGCACCGGCTGGCCAACTACGAAGGCGTGCTCGACCGGCTGGAGAAGGCCGTGTCGATGGCGCGCGAAACCGGCGACAAGGAGCGACTCGCCCTGGCGCTGTCGTGGACGGCAAACACCCACATGGTGATGGGCTTTCCATCCAAGAGCGTGCCCTACCTGCTGGAGAGCAGCGGACTCGCCACCGAACTCGGCAACGAGCAGGTATTGCTGCTGCCGCTGTTCTTCGCCACCTGGTCGATCGCCGACCGCGACCCGCGCGATGGCGCGGAGAAGCTGCGCGAGGTGATCGACATCGCGCGCAAGTACAATGTCCTCGACGTTCTCGGCCACGCCATGGCCATCCGTGCCATCACCCTGGCACGCCTGGGCAATTTCGACGAGGCGAGGGTCCAGCTGGGCGAGGCGATGGACCAGATCCCGCACATCAACTCCCCGGTCAGGGAGGCCGACATCCGCATTTCCGCGGGAGTCGCGCTCTACGAGATGGGCGACATCGAAGCCGGGCTCGAACAGGCCCGGCAGGGAGCCGAGCTGGCCTTCAAGGTCAACGGCATGGAGTGCGCCTGCGCCGGCTACTACGTCGTCGGCAAGGGCGAACTCGAGCGACACCGCTTGGACGAGGCGGAGACAGAACTCAACCGGTCCCTGAAACTGGCGGACATCGCCGGGTTCGAGGGCTACGTGAACATGATCCGCGGCAATCTCGCCATGACCCAGTTCGAGAAAGGAGCGAGCGCCGCGGTCGAGAAGCTGCGCAGTTCCTACGACAATGCCCGCGCCCTCAACGACGAATACGCGGCGGCCAGCCTCGGCCAGCAACTGGCGGTCGCGCTGCTGAAGCTCAACCGTACGGACGAGGCGGAGAAAGTCCTGGGCTTCGTCACCGGGGTCTTTCGCGACAAGAGCATGCGCCCGTCCCTCGCCAACGCCCTCGAGCTCATGTCCCGCCTCTACGAACGGACCGGGAGGCCGGAGGACGCCAGGCGCGCCCGCGACGAAGCGGAGGAACTGCGCATGCCCGTGCTTGCGGCACCGCCTTCACAGACCGTCCAGGCAGCGGATCGGCCCTGAATGCAGAAACCCGTGATCTTCGCCGTCGACGACGAACCTTCGGTCCTCGCGGCGGTCGCCCGCGACTTGAGGCGGCACTACGGCGCCGACTACGAGGTGATGCGCGCGGCGTCCGGTACGGAGGCGCTGGAGGCACTCGGGGAACTGAAGCTCGGCAACCGTGTGGTGGCGCTGTTCGTCGTCGACCAGCGCATGCCGGGGATGACGGGCGTCGAGTTCCTGGCCCGGGCCATGGAATTCTATCCCGACGCCGGGCGCGTGCTGCTCACCGCCTATGCCGACACCGACGCGGCCATCAAGGCGATCAACGAGGTGCGCCTCGATCACTACCTGATGAAGCCCTGGCACCCGCCGGAGGAGAACCTCTACCCCGTGCTCGACGACCTGCTGGACGACTGGCGGGCCGGCTACCAGCCGGTGTTCGAGGGCGTGCGGGTCATCGGCCACCGCTGGTCCGCCGACGGCCACCGGATCCGCGACTTCCTTGCCCGCAACCTCATTCCCTACCGTTGGCTGGACATCGAGACGGACGACGAGGCGGTGCAACTGCGCGCCCTCGCCGGCGGCGACGACATATCCCTGCCGCTGGTGGTGCTCGCAGACGGTACGGCGCTGGTGCAGCCCGCCATCGCAGAGTTGGCCGAAAAGGTCGGCCTGCATACAAGGGCGGTGTCGAAAACTTACGACCTGATCGTCGTCGGGACCGGCCCGGCCGGGCTGGCCTCAGCGGTCTACGGCGCCTCCGAGGGACTGCGCACCTTGCTGATCGAGCGCGAAGCCCCGGGCGGCCAGGCGGGGACCAGCTCGCGCATCGAGAACTATCTCGGGTTTCCGGTGGGTCTCAGCGGCGCCGACCTGGCGCGGCGCGGCGTGGCCCAGGCGCGCCGGTTCGGCGCCGAGATCCTCACGCCGATGGAGGCGATGAAGCTCGAGACCCAGGACGGCTATCACGTGCTGACGCTGAGCGACGGTTCGCAGGTCGCGGCGCAGGCGCTGATCGTGGCGACCGGCGTCTCCTACCGGCTGCTGGACGTGCCCGGCGCCGACCGGCTGGCCGGTGCCGGGCTGTTCTACGGGGCGGCGATCACCGAGGCACTTGCCGTCAAGGGAGAGGACGTGTTCGTCGTCGGCGCCGGGAATTCGGCGGGCCAGGCGGCGCTGTACCTGGCGCTGCACGCCAAGTCGGTGACCTTGCTGGTGCGCGGCCCCTCGCTCGCCGAGAGCATGTCGAAATATCTGATCGAGCGGATCGAAGAGGCGCCCAACATCTCCGTCATGGCCAACGTCGAGGTGGCCGAACTGCACGGCGAGGAGCGGCTCGAGGCGGTGTCGGTGCGCGAGCGCAGCACCGGCGTGCTGACGCGCCATCCGGGCCACGCCGTGTTCGTCTTCATTGGCGCGTCGCCGCGAACGGAGTGGCTTGCTGGCCAGTTGCAGCTCGACCGGCAGGGCTTCATCCTCTCGGGCCCCGACCTCGAACGCCAACCCAACCGCAGGCCGAACGGCTGGACGGCGGACCGCGAGCCGTTCTGGCTGGAGACCAGCGTGCCGGGCATCTTCGTCGCCGGCGACGTGCGCCAGCAATCGACCAAGCGCATCGCCTCGGCGGTCGGCGAGGGTGCCATGGCGGTGAGCTTCGTGCACCAGCACCTCAGGGCCCCCTCCCCGATGCAGCCCCCTGCCCCGGAGAGCGGAACCCCGGCCCGTGGCTGACAGGGCCGTGGCTCCAGCCGACCGCGGCGCGATGATCCGGCAGGTGCCGCTGTTCGCGGAACTCACGGATGACGAGGCCGAAGCGCTGTGGGCCGGCGCAGAGGAACTGGACGCCGCGCCGGGCGAACAGGTGATCACCGAGGGAGCGATCGGCGATACGCTCTACATCGTCCTGTCCGGGGCGCTCGAAGTCTCCAAGCGCGACAAGGATCGGGACGTCACGCTGGCGACGCGCCGGCCCGGCGAGTTCCTCGGTGAAATGTCGCTGCTCGAACAGGCGCCGCGCTCGGCCTCGGTGCGCGCCGTCGAGCCGAGCCGGTTGCTGGCGATCGGCCCCGAGGCGTTCCGCCAACTACTGGCGCGGCGGCCAGAAGCGGCAACGACGCTGCTGCGCACGGTGGCCGGGCGGCTGCGCAGCACGGAGGCGTCGCTGATCCAGAGCGACAAGCTGGCGGCGCTGGGGACGCTCGCGGCCGGCCTCGCGCATGAGCTCAACAATCCGGCGGCGGCGATCCAGCGCAGCGCCGGCTACCTCAACGAGGCGTTCGAGGGTTTCCGCCGGCACACGGTCGAGCTGAGCAGCCTCGATCTCGGCCCGGACGAGCGTCAGGGCCTCGCCAACCTCGAGATTGCCGTCGCCACCTGCGGCCGCTCGCGCCAGGAGGACGCCGCGGCGCGCAAGGAGGAGACCAGGCTGGCCGCGGCGCTTGAAGCCCTCGGGACGGAGGAGCCATGGGAAATGGCGCCGGCCATGGCGGCCTACGGCTGGACGACGGAGCGGGTCGACGCCCTCGCCGCGACGTTCGCGGCCGCGCACCGGGCGGCGGTGCTGCAGTGGCTGGCGGCGGGGCTTGCCGTCCAGCAGTTGTTGGAGGAGATCGGGCGGGCCTCGGGCGCGATCTCAAACATCGTCCGCGCGGTGAAGTCGTACGCCTATCTCGACCAGGCCCCGGTGCAGGATGTCGACATTGCGGCGAGCATCGAGGACACGCTGATGATCCTCAACCACAAGCTCAAGCACGGCGTCGAGGTGGTGCGGGATTTCCCCGCCGACCTGCCGAAGGTCGAGGCCTATGCCGGGGAGCTCAACCAGGTGTGGACCAACATCGTCGACAATGCCGTCCAGGCCATGGGCGGCTCGGGGCGGATCGAGATCGCCGCCCGCCGGTTGGGTGACGAAGTCGAGGTCCGCATCGCCGACAGCGGG
>Ga0172380_10006217_pt1 | contig 14003 bp, 20 predicted proteins | sample Leawe162metaG_FD_119747 | JGI IMG/M metagenome (GOLD analysis project Ga0172380, IMG submission 119747) | Leachate microbial communities from a municipal landfill in Southern Ontario, Canada - Leachate well 162 metaG | ecosystem: Engineered > Solid waste > Landfill > Unclassified | place... | reverse complement strand
TACGACAACAGGATGTTAGCCAGAGACAGACGGCTTTGGAGGTCTTGATTAAGGCTTAAGCCATTACGGACAGACATCAAACCGGCAATCTGGAAAATCGCTATAGCCCATATTATCCTGACCAACCTTATTACCTCGAATAGCCATTTCGATTTCAAGCGTATCGCCACCTTGAGGGCAAGTAGTGCCGGTTTATACCGTTTTGGATTTTGAGAACTTATATTTGCCAAGGATGTATATTTCCCCTGTATGCCACGGAATATCCAGGCTTGAACTTTTTCTGGTAAGGGTAAATGGCGGGTGTTTTTCGCTGCTCATAGACGCACACCAAAGCAGACACTGGAACGTACAAATTTTAGGTTTTATGATTGCCTCATTTCGGCCAACAACGGACCGACGATTACTATCAATCATCGTCTGCAATATTAGCGATTGCAGTCGTTCACACAATTCGCCGTATTTAACCATTGATTCAGACCTGATTCTCATTCCTAGACAGTGAACATCAGCCAATCAAACCCTCTAATTTGATTGACGAAATTTGTGGAGGCATAGTCTTGCAACTGCTAATCTAGCTTTTTCTATATTAATATTGGTGTAGGCGATGACTAACTCCCTTGAAGTTATTTCTGATCCCGTGCGCGAACGGTTACTTAAAGCGGCTCTCGACAGTTTTCTGTCTGATGACTACCACAAAGTCACGACCCGTCTTATCGCAGAAAAGGCTGATGCCAATATCTCGATGATCCGTTACTACTTTGGCAACAAGGAGGGGTTATACGAAGAGATGATCCGCGACTGCCTAACTCCGCTACTCAACGTATTGGACGGACAGATGTTGAATTCCGTCGATGGGTTTAAAGACTTTTTTAATCTGTATTACGAGACGATGTCCAATCGCCCCGAGTTTCCGAAATTGATCTTAAAAGTCCTGGCGCTTAACCAAGGACCCGGCCGGCGCTTTATCCAGCAGCTATTGGAACGTGGACGCACACGCGGCATCCAGAAGGTGGATGATCTAAAGTCCGCAGGGCAAGTCACTGCTTCCTTAGACCCTGACATCGTTCGTATGGCATTTGTCAGCCTGGCAATGATGCCCATGCTATTGAAAGATATTTTTGAACATCAGATGGGGCGATCAATGGATGCGGAATTCCTCGAAAAATTGGCTGAGTTCAATGGTCATTTATTTACTACGGGGCTAGCTTCGACAACAGCGGAATAACGAAAAATTTATCATGTCATTACAAATAAACTCAAACAAAGTTCGCCGCTTTGCAAAGTTGATGAAGTTTGCGGCTTGGCTACAGAATATCCCCAACAAGCTCACACCAGCACCCTTTCGGCTCATCCAGATAGGTTCAGCGTTTTGGCAATCCTGTGCGCTGTATGTCGCGGTTCGGCTGGATATTGCCTCTGTTCTGGGTGATCAGCCGCTTTCCGTTGAAATCATTGCGGAAAAAGTCTTTGCACAACCGGATGCTGTTTATCGATTGCTACGCATGTTAATAGCCCTGGGCGTGTTTGAGGAAGTATCGCATCGGGTTTTTCAGAACAATACGCTATCGGCTTATTTGCGGGAAGATAACCCTCAAAACGTCAAAGCAATGATCTTGATGCACAATTCGGATGAAATGAGTCGGCCTTGGTATCAGCAACTTGAACAAGGAGTATGTAGTGGGGAAGTCCCCTTCCAGCTTACTCACGGCCGTGAGTTTTATGGCTACATGGATGATCATGAAGAGTTCGATGCGCTATTTGCCCTCGCCATGGACAGTGTCGACGCATTGACTGGTGACAGTTTTGTCACAGACTTCGACTGGGGACGATTTGATCGGGTCATTGATATTGGCGGCTCGAAAGGAAGCAAATCATTAGCACTATTAAAACGGCATACGCAGCTCACGGCTTTAGTGTTTGACCGGGATCAGGTTATTCAATCTGCGGCAAGCTACTGGACAGATAAAGAATCGCCAGACCTGCTTTCCCGATTAAGCTACCAGGCGGGGAACTTGCTTGACTCGGTTCCCCCAGCTAAAAACGCTAAAGACATCTACTTGCTGAGCGCCGTGCTGCATGGCATGGATGACAAAAATTGCATCAAAGTATTGCGTAATGTGGCCCGCGCAAGTGCCGGTACCGGCGCCCGCATTGCACTAATGGAACTGGTTGTTCCGGAGTCGAAGGCTGATTTTTCCACAGCAGCTTTCGACCTGCAGATGTTCATGGCTACCCGAGGCAGGGAAAGAACGCTGCCTGAATGGCAGAACCTTTTCGACCAAGCCGGATGGCTGCTTGAGGAAGAGGTTGGCCTACAATCAATCGGCAAGATCCTGGTGTTGAGACTGAAAGATTGATATGGGTGTGTTATCGCAGATTAAAATCTGACCCTCGGTCATTAAAGAGTGCCGATACTTGTCACAGGCAACAGCATGACTATTTTTACGTCCTTATGTAGCGCCGGCCGCATAGTCAGTTGCTCAAAGACTTGCTCGCCTAACTGCGGATGGTGGAACCTCCGTTCACCTCCTTCGCGCTCAAGAACCGCCTGACTGTTCCAGCATTGGTAAAAATCACTGCTGCCCTCACATAGTTCATCCACTAACTCTCGTATAAATGGATCATCGTTATGCCTGCCGCAATCGGCGCGAAATTCAGCCACTAATCTCGAACAGCGCATTTCCCAGCTATCTACTAATAGCTTTGCGGGTGGATAAGCAAATATAAACCGCAACAGATTAGGGGCTACGGCCAGAGACGTATCACCCCAATTCAGAAATAACGATTTAGCATGCGCATTGGCAGCGATGACATCCCAGCGTCTATCCAGCACATACGCCGGGCAAGTCATCTGTTCAACACTGCGTAGCGCAGGTGTCGGTGGGCGCAAGGTCATTTTCCCTGATTGTTCAGGGTCCGGTCGGGTAGCTAATTCAAACAAATAGGCGCGCTCTGCGGTTGCAAGCAGCAACGCCTGTGCCAGTCTTGCCAGCATTGCCGCCGAGGCTGCAACTTCGCGACCCTGCTCCAGCCAAGTAATCCAGGTTACGCTGACCCGACACAGTTGCGCTAATTCCTCACGCCTTAAGCCGGGCGTTCTGCGCCGCCCACCAGTCGCGAAGCCAACGCTTTCCGGGGCTATACGTTGCCGGTGTAAACGGATGAATTCACCCAGCTGATGACGTAAATCAGCGGGATGATCTGACGGGCTATTATTTATCATGTACTTATCCTGGATAGCTTTTATACCAGTATAAACTGTCATATTGTACCAGCATATTATTTCGAATAATCTATATCTAAACGTCACTACTCAGGAACAGGATCATATGAATACTTACAACTGGAATGCCAAAGATTATCAGAACAACTCAAAAGCCCAACAAAAATGGGCAAGAGAACTGCTTGCCCATTTAAAGTTAAGGGGCTCAGAGGACATTCTTGATTTAGGTTGTGGCGATGGGAAAGTCACCGCAGAAATAGCCCGTTTAGTAGTTAATGGCTCGGTGGTCGGCGTCGATAACTCAACACAAATGATAGCTCTGGCAAAGGAGGGCTATCCATCAAGCCAGCATCCCAATCTTACGTTTCAAGTCATGGATGCCAGTGACCTTGCCTTTAACGGCTGTTTTGATCTGGTGTTCTCGAATGCTGCGCTGCATTGGGTCAAGAACCATCAACCTGTGCTGTCAGGCTTGAATAAAAGCCTCAGGTCGGGAGGAAAAATTCTGTTGCGCATGGGTGGCAAAGGCGATGCTGCAGGCATACTGTCGATAATAAACGATGTTAACGCGTCAACTAAATGGGTACAGTACTTTACTGATTTTGAATTTCCGTTTACTTTTTTAGGGTTAGATGACTATCACCAGCTATTGCAAGACGCTGTATTTTCCGTCATCCGTGTTGAACTCATTCCCAAAGATATGACGCATGACGGGAAAACAGGGTTGGAAGGCTGGATTAGAACCACCTGGCTACCGTATACAGACAGAATTCCAGAAGAAATGAAGAATGAATTTATCGAAGAGGTAGCTGATCAATATCTCGCTAAAATCCCGCTAGCCGCCGATGGAAAGGCGCATGTGGCGATGGTCATGATTGAAGTTGAAGCAGAAAAATCCCAAACGGGGCAACTTGACCACAGAGCGCCGCGTCTATCCTTGAAGCGGCAGTAGCATTAGACAGGAGCTAAAATAATGGGTAAACAATACGCCGCACTCTCCGAACACACAATAAAGTTCATCTCAGAACAGAAGCTTTTTTTCGTCGGCACCGCAACAGAGGATAGTCGCGTAAATGTTTCGCCCAAAGGCATGGACACCTTTCGGGTTTTAAACAATAATCAGGTCATCTGGCTTAATGTAACCGGCAGCGGTAATGAAACAGCAGCGCATATCCAGAAAAATTCGCGCATGACAGTCATGTTTTGCGCGTTTGACGGGCCACCGCTTATCCTTCGCCTTTATGGGAACGCCAGCGTGATTCACAAGAATGATCCCGACTGGGCAGAGCTTTTCGCCCATTTCAAACCGTTGCCCGGCGCACGCCAGATTTTTGATCTCACCATTGATCTGGTGCAGACTTCCTGCGGCATGGCCGTACCTTATTACGCTTATACAGGCGACCGAGAACTGCTTACGGATTGGGCTACAAAAAAGGGTGATGAAGGTTTGAAGCTGTATTGGAAAGAAAAAAACCAAGCAAGTATCGACAACATTGCTACCCACATAATTGAGAAAAATCTCTGAATCGTAGAGGGTAAAACATAGAGTTCAATATAAAATTTGAGCATACAAAGGCGGATTGATGTTTGTTTTTTAGGGCTTGCTGGATTTGGGTTGAATGTGATCAACCTGTTGGAGCTATCCGTTACAGCCACTCCCGTCACCGAAGTAGACCGATTTACACCTTAAATCGTCAAGCCCATAAGCACAGAAAAAATCCGATTAACAGCACCGAAAAGCCGCCAATTTCAGACGCCGCCAGAATATTCAGGATAAGGTAATCTTTCTGGCGGTCGGCGGAATCGCGTAGACTGTTATTGCTGTCGGTGGTCAAACCAAGATTGATATAGTGAAAGATCGCAATAGCAAAAAACAGCAGCGGAAAGATCACGGCGATGGTGTTGACTGTATCGGAAAAGGCGCTGATTGCTGCGAAAACGGCCAGCAGTTGGGCTGCAAACGCATACATCAGCGCCGCTCTGTGAGCGGTGTTTACATAATGCGGTGCTTCGGTTTTTTGGCTTTGTCTGATACAAAGGTATTTCCATAACCCGGTCAGCAAACCGATCATAAATAAAATTCCTGAAGCGCTAAGCGCAATACGAGAGGCCGTGTGGCTGAGTAATTCTTCCATTTTGTTATCCCTAGTGTTTTATATTTTTGGCGAATGCCGTCGCAACGTGAATGAAGGATTAGTATGTGGTTTTCAGCTGACTCTTGCTGGTGTGAAACGGGACTATAACTTGACTGTAACGGCTATTTCGACGTTTATAATGAAATCAATGAGCAACTATTTTATTAAACAAGGTCTGGATCATGAAGTTGACTGTGTTAACCGATCAAGCGCCGAATAATCCTGACAAGGCAGGCCTCAAACTTTCGACCAGCGCTATTGCGCCGCGTGAGAGGCATGACTGGTTGCGAGAGGTCATCTGCCGGGAATATGCCCAGGTCGACATCATCTCGCCTGTTCATGGCGACTTGTCTCAAGAGCTGATTATTTATCCGTGGGAAAATCTGCAACTGTCGACCGTTAAATCCTCGGCGATCTCGTTACAGCGATCGTCCAGGGAGCCCTATCTGAACAGGCACGATGCCTACTTGATGGTCATGCTGTTATCCGGCGACTACTTGATGCAGCAAGATGGCAGAGACGTGTTGCTCCAGTCCGGCGATATGACGCTTTATGATGCAACCCGGCCGCATCGTGTCCATTGCCAGGGCGAGTCCACCGAGGTGATTTATTTATCCATCCCCCGGACGGTATTTAGGGACAGGGTTTCCGGGATAGACAATTGCACCGCACTGCGCATTCCCGGCACGCAAGGCATCGGCTCTATTGCAGCCAATTTCCTGCGCTCGTCAGTTACCCATATGCCGACCAGTTGCAGCCCCACGAATTTTCCAGTCTGGCCGAACATGCGCTGGACTTGCTGGCCTTGGCGGTTACCTCAGTACGTCCGGGCAACTTTAGCCTGTCCAGAAGCCGCTCGGTTTCGCTTAATATGATCAAGACTTTTATTGAACAAAACCTTCGGGATACCGAACTCGATACCGATTTGATTGTTCATCACGCAGGTTTGTCGGCGCGTTATATCAATACGCTGTTTAAAGATGAAGGAACGTCGCTGATGCGTTACGTTTGGAAACGCAGACTGGAAAATTGCCGGAAAGAGTTGCAAAATCCGCTTTATGCTGGCCATCGACTGTCCGACATCGCGTTTCGCTGGGGATTTAATGATGCAGCGCATTTTAGCCGCGCCTTCAAACAGCAGTTTGGCTGTTCTCCTCGCGAGTTTAGGCAACTGCCCTCATTATAAACATAGCGACTCCGCTTCAATCGCTTCTCTGATTATTTCTACCAGACGCCTGACTCCGGGACCTGCGAAGTCCGGATTGGCTAGAATCAGATAGAGTGACACCTCGCGTGTACCGCCTAACGGCCTGAGTATTCCTGATCTCAACTCATCTCGGATCTGCTCCTCCGGCAGCCAGGCAAAACCATAGCCCATGCAGACTGCCTGGATTGATGTGGCAACCTGACTCACTGTCCAGCGCTGATCCACATCAATGGCCAGCGATTTGCTGCATATCGATGAAACCGCCTGGAAAGAAGCCGGCAAGCTCGTTTGGCTATGGACCTTTGTCAGTGCCTATACCGTGGTTTACCAAATCGGTAAGCGCCATCGCTTGGTCGTGCAACAACTGTTGGGAAACCTCTTCAAGGGCTTCATCATGACGGACGGCTTCAGCGTTTACCGCATTTTCCCCAAACGGTTGCGCTGTTGGGCACATTTGATCCGTAAAGCCCGGGCACTTCATCAAAGCCTGGACGTTGATGCCCAAGAATTTGGGGGCAATTTATTGCTGGTACTGACGCTGCTGATGCGCAACATCTATCAGCTGCGCGAAGACCCCGGCGATGCCGAAGTACTACGCGAAAGAAACCAGCAGCTGCTTGAATTGCTGCGCAAACTCTGTGAAATACACCGAACCTCGGAACGCGAAGATTGCCGCAAACTCGCCCATGAGTTCCTCAATGATTGGGAAGCCATCGTGCGCGTGGTCGAAACGCCAACCCACCCATTGACCAATAATAACGCCGAACGCAGCTTGCGGCACTGGGTTATTCTTCGTAAAGTCACCTTCGGCTCGCGCCATAAACAAGGCAGTCGTGTCGTTGCTCTGCTTGCGAGCGTCATAGGTTCTGCCCGTTTAAGGCAAGTCAATCCTTGGTCGTTTATCGCCCAAACTGTTGCAAACCGTCGTAGAAACTTGGCTGTGCCGGTATTGCCTATGCTGGCTTGATGTTATGGGGGGGGGCTAAACGATTACGTTTTATCGGTATCACCGATGTCGAGTTTGTCTATGCAGAAGATCTGAACATGGGTGAAGATACCAGGAATCAGGCATTCGCCGAAGCCAAGGAACGGCTTGTAGAGCTTGCCTCTTGACTATGCTTTTGATGACACTTTTACGCTGCAGCGGGCCACCTTCGCCATTGGCGAAGGTGCATGGACAGGTTTTGGCATTGTCGCCAATGAAATCCTAATTCAGTTTCACCTGCTGGCAAACGCCGGAAAATAAAGTTTTATTTTTATCCAACTAACCTAAGCTGGGAGCTTTACCATGAAACGCATTACGCTATTATCATTAGTTACACTATTTTCAACCGGCGCCAACATAGTTATGCTTCCAAAACGGCTAAGGAAGCTGATGTTCATATTGCACCCAAGCCGGGTACCGATGGCGCTTTGGCGATGGCGATGATCCATACGATTATTGAAGAAGGCCTGGTCGATCAGGATTATGTCGATAACTACACGGTCGGTTTTACAGCCTTAAAAGAGCGCGCGAAAACCCGTACCCCGGAATGGGCGGAAGCTATTACCGGAATACCGGCCGAGGTGATACGCACACTGTCTCGCGATTATGCGATGACACAGCCTGCGGTGATTCGTTTGGGCGTGGCGCTGGAAAGACATTATGGCGGCGGCCAAACCATCCGCGCCGTCAGCTGTCTGCCCGCGTTGACCGGCGCCTGGCGTCATGTCGGCGGCGGCGCGTTACAGATGCCGGTCTGGGAGCATCCCTACAAGTTTGACGTCATCTGTCGGCCGGATTTGATTCCCGAGGACACGCGCGTTATGAATGCGTTGCAGCTGGGCCGCGCGCTGACCGACGAGCCGCCTGCCGGACCGGCGATTAAAGCGATGATGTGCTGGAATGCCAATCCCGTCACCCAGGCGCCGGAGACCGACAAGATAGTCCAGGGCTTACTCAACGAAGAGCTGTTTCTGGTTTCGGCGGAGCATTTCATCTCCGATACCGCCTGTTATGCCGACATCCTGTTGCCTGCTTCTATGGGCGCGGAGCTGGAAGACATGATCCTATCCTGGGGACATCTGTATTTGACTTACAATGCAAAATGTGTCGAGTCACCGGGCGAGGCCATCCCGAATAACGAAATCTTCCGCAGACTGGCGGCACGCATGGGCTATGAAGAAGAGAACTTTCTTTGGCCGGATTCGGAATGTCTGGAAAATTATGTAGACTGGGATGCACCGGCTTGCGAGGGCATCACGCTGGCTACTCTGCGTGAACAGGGATTTGCCCGTCTTAATGTCGGCACCAAAGATAATCGCGCGCCGCATAAAACCGGTAGCTTTCCGACGCCATCCGGCAAATGTGAATTTGAAATAACCGGTGCAACAAACTTTGTCGCAGGCCCTTTTCGTCAGATGTATGAAGGCTTCCAATCCGGCGAAGCGCTGGATTCCTTGCCGGATTATGTGTGTTCCAGAGAAACGCCGGCAACCAATCCCGGGCTGGCGAAAAAATATCCGTTAAATATCATCTCGCCGAAAAGCCACGGCTTCCTGAATTCCTGCTACGCCAATATGGAGCAAAAAATCAAAGGCCAGGGCGAACAGTTCGTGCTGATCAATGCGCTGGACGCCGAGCAGCGCAACATCAAGCAGGGCGACACGGTGCGAGTTTTCAATGATCGCGGCGCTTTCGAAGGCGAGGCCAGGATCACTGCTGATGTGAATCCCGGATTGATTGTCGCAACGCTAGGTTATTGGCGGCAGTTAAATAAATGCACGGTCAACAGCATCAGCTCGGCTGAATTCGTCAATATGGGTCACGCGCCGATCTTCTCCGACAATCTAGTGCAGGTGGAAGCGATAGTTTGATTATCCTAAAAAACGCAGTTGAGCCACAGATGAATACGGATTTTCAGATATGATTAATGAGTTATGGCAATTCTTTTGATCACCATTTTGGTGGCCGTTGCTTGCGAACTCCAATAGCAGGTTGTCGGATTAGCGCGGACTTTTATATGGCGAACCGTCTTTGTGTGCAAACCGCCATTTTCCATCGACAAGAACTGCCTGTAAGTCATCGTCAGGATATATGGCGGAATCTCCTGCGCTGCGGTCGCCAGCCTCAAGGTAATGAACTTCTTCATCTGTACGGTTAAGCAACTAGTGCGCGTTGCCGGTACCCGCTTTGAATCCCGCGCACATGCCAGGAGAGAGTTGCGTTTCACCGGCATCGGTGACTAGCACGGGGTGGCCGTGCAATATGTAGATGAACTCGTCTTGCTTGGCATGGGCGTGCCGCAAGGCTGAACCAGCACCAGGCAAAAGTTTCGTTAGGTTTACCCCGAAATTTGAAAGGCCAAACAAGTCGCCGAGGGGGCGCTTCTCTCGCCCCGCCATTCTGGAGGCGAACGGTTCTGGATAATTCGATGGCTCTGTCCGTGGTGCAACCTGTGTTGCCACAACGGCTATGGGAATATTTTGATCGTTCATAGTAATCTCTGACGTATTGAATCCTAACGTTTCGAGCTAAGTACCGCATCCCTGTGAACTTCAAAGCTTCACAGTCTTTCGGTCATTTTAGCCTTTTAAAAAAATCATCAACTGATAGCATTTTTGCGGAAATTGACTAGTCGCCCGATGCAATTAAGGCTCGCTAAAGCCCAGCGTATAAGTCCGCATGACCACAGGAATAGGTCTATAGCACGCCACGCTCGATCTCTTCCAGATAAATGAACTCAGGGGCTTTTACGCCGGCCTTTTTCCTGATTTCCACCAATTCTTCGGACTCGAAGAAGCGGCGGGCATTGTCTAGCGAAGACCACGCCGAGAAATGGGCGATGTTATTCGCATCGTTGTCATAGCGCAGTAACTGGTAACTGATTTCTCCGGCGAGTTTTCTTATGTCCGCCGCTTGGTCAAAAACTGCCTTCCAGGCCGGATAAGACTCAACTTCATGAATGATTAAAACGTGTTGCATTGTGTGTCCTTAGTAAATAGTTGATGGTTAGTAGAATTCGCTACACATTTGGAATAATGGCTACCAAATCTGTAATTCCAACATCCAAACCCGACTGTGATAACAAGGTTGTGACCTGGCCTCGGTGATGTGTTTGATGATTAAAAACATGCATGAACAAGCTAAACAAATTCTTGGTTGCCGGTATGTGTTTTGTGTTGGTATAACTCAGCATCTGGCTAAGTTCATCTGCCGTAATGGATTTTGCCAATTCCGACAATAGGCTGTCCAGAAGCTTGCGATAATCATAAAGCTCTTCGATAGTTGGAAACAGCATTACCTCCAAGGAGTGCGGCAGGCTCTGCTCCCGAATGAAGTTTAACTCCGGGTGAGTTTGCAACAGCGGGGCAAAGCGTTTTAACCAGATAGTGTCTGCAACCGCAATATGATTCAAGGTGCCGATGATTGAACCAAAGAAAGCGCCGCGATTGTTTGACAGATCTTCCGCTGAAAGCTTAGCCGCCGTCTCATAAATCTTGGTATTCATCCATTCGTTGTAGTGCGCCATCAGGCATAGATGTTCGGTTATTTGCATGGATTGTCCTTAATGGCGAAGGGGTTACACATCGATTTTGTAATTTAACGTGACTTCATCGCCATGTTGCCCTCGAAATCCCCAGTTACAAGCCGGACTTTCATAGATGCAAATTTCAATATCCTGATGCGTAATCCCCAGTTTTTCTTGAATCCTGTCAAAAAGCAGGCGAATCAGCATTTTCTTGGTTTCTGTGGTTCTGCCTGTAATCATGGTGAATTCAATAATGGTATAGGCATCGGTTCTCCCACTTGGATAAATCATGTTTTCCTTATCGAGCGGAAAGAAACGGTGCGCTCGCTTATCTTGAGGGAACTTTAGCGCTTCAACGACACATTCATGGATCACATCAGAAAGCTGCTGTTTTATTGGATTTAGGTTTTCTTTGATGCCGAATATTTTAACTTGTGCCATTTTGGTTCCTATTAAATTCCAGTTTTGACTAATTCAGCCATTGCTATTTGTCCGTTGGCCGTCAGTCCTTGGATAACGCTAAGCTGGTTTTGCAGCGGCTGATTTTGGCTGACTTTCCACTTGCCCGATAGCCGGGTAATGATCAACTCAATGCCTACCACCGCCCCAAGCAGCTTTTCGGTAAAATCTTCCGGCGCATCCGAAACCGCCCATGGATCCGGAAGCCTCGCCTCATGTTGGGCGGTCAGCGCCTCAAGCTGAGCACGCAGCCAAACAGCATCATCGATGATGCGCAGCCTGCCGTAGGCATGAACCACAATGTAATTCCAGGTTGGCACAACTTTTCCTGCCTCTTGCTTGGTCGCATACCAGGGCGGACTGATATAAGCATCCGGCCCATGAAATATAGCCAACGCGTCAACATCAACATTCAGCTCATTCCAGATCGGATTTGACCGAGCAACATGGCCTCGCAGCGCACCAAAGGGTTCGGGTGTCACCGAAAGATGCAGCGGAATGTGATTGGCGTTTAGACCGTCTGAATCGGTTGTTACCAGCGTCGCCAGCGATCGGATACGCATCAGCTCATGCATGACTGCAATATCGGGCTGTTCAAACTGGGGTGGTAGGTACATGGCTACTGGGAAAGCAGAACTTCGCTGATTTGAATAATCGGCGCTAGGTCGGTGTAATTGGGCATATCGCCTTGCAGCACGGCGGCGTGCGGCATAAAAGCGGCGATAAAGTCTTCGCTAGTATCAAACAAAAAATGACACATCACACTATACGCGGCATCCGTTCCCGGCATTGCGCCACCGAGCCCGCGCTCGACTGAAACGCCTTGGTATCCGGAATGGGTGCTCAACAGTCCAATCGCCAACGGCATGTGCGTGTCAAGGTAATAGACCATATCGAATCGGGCGTCTTTATTGTTGGGGTACAGGATGCTGATTTTTATCATGATGATTCCGTAAGTAATGAATAGTGGGCAAAGGCTTGGGCCACTTTTTGCTCCTGGTTAAAAAGGAAAACCTCGGCCGCCAGACGGCCTTGCGTGCCGAGGTAGTAGAGAGTGATGCTGTTTACGCCGACCAGTGTCGTTATCAACTCAAAGGTAAGCGTACAACCCAACCGCATTGATGGTTAAAGCTTGTTATGTTTAACGGTTTCAAGGAATGCCGTATCCAAAGGCAACAGTTCGTCAATGCGGCTGTTGGGCCAAGTAGGTAGTTTTTCCAAGGTGTCTTTCAGCCATGTGCTGGGGTTCAGACCGTTGAGCTTGGCTGTGCCTAGTAAGGTTTGGATGGCGGCGGCACGGACACCGGCCCGTTCCGAACCCACGAATAGCCAGTTTTTCTTGCCGATGGCAATCGGGCGGATGCAATTTTCGGTGGGGTTGTTGTCGATGGGGAGGTGCCCGGTTTCCGCATAGCGACTGAAGGCCGGCCAACGCCGGAGGCTGTAATCCAAGGCTTTGGCGGCGGCACCACCCGGTGCGGTCTTGGCACGGGTTTCCATTAGCCAATCGCGTAACGCCGCCAATACCGGCAGGCTTTTCTCCGCCCGCAGGGCTTGGCGTTCGGGGATGCTGAAGGCGGCGGCTTCGGTTTCAATCGCATAGAGTGCGGCGATACGGTTAAGTGCCTCCAGCGCCATCGGGCTCTGGTTGGCCTGGTGCAGGTCATAGAATTTACGCCGGGCATGGGCCAGGCAGCCCAGCTCGATGCAGGCGTCTACTTGGCCATCGCCAGCGAACAACGGTTTGTAGCCCGCATAGTCATCAACCATCAGATGCCCCCGCCAGTCGCCCAGGAACTGGCGGGCATAAGAGCCACTCCGTCCGGCCTGGTAATCAAAGACGATGAGGCGCGGCCCCGGCTGCAAATCGTTGCTGCGGTACGCCCACAGGTAGGCCTTTCGGGTTTTACCCTCTGGGGCACAAGTGCCGTTGCCGGGTTCCAGTTGCGGCACCGGCGTTTCATCAGCCAGCAGGGTGTTGCCTTGAAGCAGATGCCATTTCAGCCGTTCCGCCAACGGCTGTAATGCCACGCCGACACGCCCTACCCACTCCGCCAGGGTTGAACGGGACAAAATGACGTTGTCACGGGCGGCGATTTGTTCCAGCCGGTACAGCGGCAGGTGATCCTGGTATTTGCTGACCATTACCCAGGCCAATAGGCCGACTGCGGCCACTTGTGCCCCAGAGGGTATACCGCCGTCGATCACGGCGGGCGGGATGGGGGCGGCGGTGACGGTTTCGCAAGCACGGCAGGCATATTGGGGACGGATATGCCGATGGACAAAGAACTTGGCCGGTTCGACATCGAGTTGTTCGGTAATGTCTTCACCGATTTTGACCAAGTCCTTACCGCAATGACCGCAGGTGCAGGACTCCGGTTCATGGCGGTGTTCGATACGCGGCAGGTGGTCCGGTAATGGCTGGCGACCGGCGCGGGGACGTTTGGGTTTCGCCACCGTATCGCTGG
>Ga0172380_10006216_pt1 | contig 14006 bp, 12 predicted proteins | sample Leawe162metaG_FD_119747 | JGI IMG/M metagenome (GOLD analysis project Ga0172380, IMG submission 119747) | Leachate microbial communities from a municipal landfill in Southern Ontario, Canada - Leachate well 162 metaG | ecosystem: Engineered > Solid waste > Landfill > Unclassified | place... | reverse complement strand
CTGATACACGTTGACGATTTCAGCAGAGAGGTCCTCAATTTCATCTTCCAGCCGAAAAGAGTTTTCAATGCAGAATGCCGCGGAATACAGGAGAGATTCCAGGTTTTCTGTTGTTGCGAAACTGGAGACAGTGCCTATGAGCTGGCCATTGACCATGACCGGAACCTGGGTGCGGCACGTCAACTCATCCATTGCCTGTTCAACCGGATCATCCAAGGCGGCGGAACTCACTATTCTTTTTCCATCCGGATCCGTAAAAACAAGGGAAATCCTGATTTTTTCGGATAGTCCGGTGAGAATTTTTTCTATACAGGGAGTCCGTAATATCTTTTTCATGGCAAATGAAATACCCCTTATTTGAATAGCTCTCCCTCAATTTTCTGAACGAGAGGTGAAAGTCCGAACAACAACGATCTGTCTCCCTGGGCAGGTACCGCTATCAGCGTGACATTTCCAGGGGGAGGCACTTTAAGGGCAAGGATCAGGGGAACATTGGCAAGATTTGCGCTGGACCTGATTTCTCTTACAATACGATCGACCTGATCAAGTTCAAATGTTCCAATTATGATTGCTTCCGGGAGGAAGGATATGCAGGAAGGAAGCAGGGTATCATCGTTGCTTGAAAGGGCGGTTTTATACTCTTCCACGCCCAGGATCATCTGCAGCATTCGCGATTCATCCATATCGGGAGAGATAATGGATATTTTTTTATGCGGCATCTTGAGGGATTCGAGAAGGGGCAAAAGCTGGTAGCGATCGAAGGGGCTCCATATATAGCCGGTTATAACCTGGCTGATGAGTCCGGGTGGTTCTACATAAAAGTAACTCTGGTAGAAAGGAATTTTTTCAGATGCAGCCCGAGTGAGCAGAGGTTCATTGTCTTCGACAGAGAGGCTTAAATCCGAGATAATTATATCCACGGGTGTTATCGCCAATAGATCATACGCTTTCTCGTAGCTGTATGCGCCAATAGTATTATAGCCGACATCTTCAAGACTTTTCATCAGGAACGTGCTTTTGACGGTGTTTCTTACGACAACAAGAATCCGCCGGACATCTGTATGCCGGCGAATGAGCCTTTCTCCGGGTTCATCTCTATGCAATTGATCTTCATGTAAATAAAGCGGGATTGTAAAGCGGAAGGTGCTGCCTTTCCCTATGCTGCTTTCAACCCCTATCGTCCCTTCGTGAACATCGACTATCTTCTTGCAAATGGAAAGGCCAAGTCCTGTCCCGGGAGGCCGGTTTGAAACATTATCGAGAACCCGGTAAAACTCATCGAAGATTTTCTCCTGCTCGGTCGGAAAAATTCCCTCGCCGGTGTCAGTTACAAAAAATTCAGCAAATCGTCCCTTAACGGCAACTCCAACAGTAACACCCCCCTGTTGGGTATATTTGATCGCATTGTTCACAAGATTGACGAGCACCTGCTTCACTTGATTCTTGTCAGCGTGTATGAAGATGCTGCCGGACGCAATGCTTGCTTCCAACGTCAGTTCTTTGGCTGCAGCCATCGGTCTCAGGGCATTTATGCACTCCTCAATCAGCTCAGAGGAGCGTACCCTGTTGAGAGCAAGCCTGAGATGGCCGGATTCTATTTTAAGGCTGTTCAGTATGTCGTTTACAAGCGTTGTCATGCGAACACTGTCATCATTGATGATCTTCAAAAATTCCCGCTGTGACGGGATATCCAGATCGTCATACGTCAGCAGTATCTCTGAGTATGCCATTATGCCTGACAATGGCGTTCGCAGTTCATGGGCAATATTGCCGAGGAATACGGTTCTGCTACGGTCAATATTCTGCAGTTTGGTGTGAACCAGAGTTAACGTATCCAGAGTAGTCTGAAGGTTAATGGCCCTGCTGCTTAGTTCGTTGCTGAGGCCTTGAAAAGTCGATTCGGCAAGCTGGAACTGGCTCCGTTCTTGCGAAATCGTCCTTGCTACGCGTGTAGCTGTCCAGGCAGTTACCATGTAAAAAAGAAACTCCGGAACAGCTATCGCCGTTGCGCGCATATCGGCAGGCGTAGTGGAGATCGCCATACCGGCATAACCGCAGGCGAACAGAGTACCAGTCAGAAAAACAGCCCTGGGAGAAAGACGGATGACTATCAGCATCATGAGCGGCAGGTAGGCGAACCTGAAGGGGCTAAGCACACCACCGGTAAAAAAACAGGCCACAAGCAGAGGTGCAATAATTATTGTAAGGAGATTTTTCGAGAGGGTTTCATACATCGACTTATTCACCAAGCAGAAACCTGGCCTTTTCCAGGACTTCCTTCGGGCTGAACGGTTTGGTCATGAAGTCATTGGCTCCGGCTTTCAGGCACATTTCCTTATCGATGTCCTGCCCTTTACAGGTCAGAATAATAATGTATGGAGGCTGCTGTAGAGTTTCAGCCTTTATCAGTTTACAGAGTTGAATCCCGTCCATTTTCGGCATAACGAGGTCAAAAAAAGCCATTCTTGGCATAAGCGAAAGACATTTTGCAAGAGCCTCCTCACCATTCACGGCAGTGTCAATGATAAACCCCGCTTTGCTGAATATGAAGCTGAGAGCCCTCACGATATGGGGCTCATCGTCGGCGATAAGAATATCGATTGTTTTCACATCTGCTCCTCATCCACCTAAGGGCAAAACTTCCGGAATTGAACGGATCTCCAACCGCAATCATTGTCGCGCTTGCTTGCCCTGCCGGCGCGCGGGGAATTCCACTTAAGGATACTGCCGTACGCTTCACTGTCAAGTTGTCGCACGTTTTAAAGCAGGAAGAGTTTACGGGAGCAGTGAGACAGGTTGAATTAAATTAAGTCAATCAGCGCAGGTATAACCATTGAATAACAGTGCTTACTGAACATGAAAACTGCGGCTGAAAAACGACTGGAGGCGGCTATAATGACATTCCACGGGTGAAACATTAATTCGTTCGTCACGTACGTGACGAAGTTACCCGCATCCCATCATTCAGCTGGTTTGAAGGGTGCAACACAACCGTTTCCCCTTTGGCGATGCCGCTGACTATTTCAACTTCCGACTGGTTGCGGTGCCCGATAGTTACTGCCCGCTGTTTGCTCCTCCCCTGCTCCACCACAAACACAGACCAGCTTTCCCCCTGCCTGAACAGGGCGCTGATCGGAATTTTCGTCACTTCTTCCTTCGACCAGGTGACTATTTTCGCCAGGACCCGGTAGCCATCCCCCAACTGAACGGGGCGTTCAACGAAATCGACAATGACGTTGACCCGCTGTTCCTCGATTCCCAAGGCCGAAATCTTGGTAAAAGCGTAGGGCTCCACGAGGCGTACCGTGCCTTTGAGCGGCTCAGCGCCCCCCCATTCGTCCAGTGCCACCTCGGCGCCGGGGCGAATCCTGACGGCATCGCTGGAAAGCACGTCAACAACAACCTCCAGTTTCCTGGGATCGCCGATCAACAGCAGCGGCGTTCCGGCCGCCACGACCCGTTCGCTCTTTTCCAGGACCCGCAGCACCGGCCCGGTGCGGGGAACCCGCAGGCTGATGATTTGGCCACCACCGACCTGTCCTGGTTCGGAGGCAAGCAACGCCGCACGGGCTTCGCGCAGCTGGGCCGTTGCCGCCCGCGCCCGGTGTTCCGCGGCCGCAAGGGTATTGGCAGCGAGCTGTTCCGCCGTGCGTGCCAGCTCCAGAGCCTGTGGAGTGGCGATGCCCTCCCCGGCCATCTGAACCGTACGGATCTTCTCGCGCCGGGCTTGCTCCAGCCCGGCACGGTCATGGATCACCTGCTCCCCGGCTGCCTGCTGCAGTGCTTCGGCAGTGCCGACCCGAGCGGTGGCTGCATCACGCTCCCGGTCGTCAAGCGGCGCCGGCCGCATGAATGCCACCGCCTGTCCTGCTGTCACCCGGTCGCCGTCGTGCAGTTCGATCCGCAGGAGACGACCGGTTATGGGGGCGGCCACGGTGTAGCGATCATGGGCCCTGGTCTCTCCCTCGGCCTCCACGCTCTCCCGCAGCGGACCGATGGCCACCCGGCCGGTCTCGACCGCGAGCGGTCTTGGCCGGAGGGCAAAGAGTATCAGGGCGGCAAGCGCCGTAACCGCCAGCAGTTGCACAAGCCGCTTTGAAGGTTTCTTCATGCGAGGTTACTCCTGTGTTTTCAGTACCGCGATCAGGTCGAGGCGCCGGATCCGTCCGAAGACGAGCAGTCCGGAGAGGAGGGCGGCAAGGGCCACAACCAGAAAGGAGAAAGCGTAACTGCCGGAGCTGACCACCAGGGGCATGCGATACATCTCGGTAGACATGCTCCTGGCGAGGAAAGCGCAGAGCGCATAGCCGAGCCCCCAGCCGAAGGGGATTGCGGCGCAGGTCAGCAGCGCCTGTTCTCCCAGCAGTACCCATGACACTTCGCGATAGGTGAAGCCGAGGACGCGCAGGCTCGCCAGTTCATGCCCCCGTTCCGAAAGGTTGATGCGCACGCCGTTGTAAACCATGCCGAAGGCGATGATGCAAGAAAAGAACACGAGGGTCGAAATGCTGATGGCAAGACTTTCGGCGATCAGTTTCCTGGCCGAGGCGAGCATGGTTTCACGCACCGCGACGCCGCTGATTGCAGGGGTGCGTTTGAGCAGCTCGTACAGCCGCGCGGCAGCCAGTTGATCAATGGCGAGAAAGGCCCCCGAAACGGTATTCCCTTCCTCCAGAAAGCGGTTTAATGCGACTCTGTCCATATAGGCCGAAACACCGATCGACTCATCCACCAGTGCAGTCACCCTGGCCTGTCGTACCGGACGAGCCCCTTCCATGACCTCCACCGTGACTTCATCTCCGGGCGACACTCTCAAAATTTCCCCCAGCGTGCTGCTCAAAACCAGCCCCTCCGGCGGGATACTGACCGGGCGCAGATCACTTCCGGTCAATCGCCGCAGATCTCCTCCCGCATCAAGCCCGATGATCTCCAGGCGTTTGGCGCGATGGCCGTTGCGCAGCCTGACCGGGACCGCCCGGAATGTTTCGGCGCGCAGCACGGCAGGGAGCCGCGCCACCTCCTGACGGGCAGCTCCGCTCCGCTGTTCGGCAAAGGTGATGGTGACATCCTCCCGCTGCACGGTCTCGAACTGGATCCGAATCATCTGGTCGATGGCGTCGTAAAAGAACTGCCCGATCACGAGGATCGCCACGGCTGCGGCAATGCCGGCCATCGAGAGGCAGGCTTTGCTGAAGCGCCGCTCGATATTGCGCACGATCATCCGCACCGTGGTACTGCAGATGCGGGCCAGACCGCTCCGCTCAAACAGGCCACGCCGGAAGGCAACCGGCGATTCCGGCCGCATCGCCTCGGCCGGAGGGAGCGCCATGGCCCTCCTGGCAGCCCCCCATGCCCCGGCCAGTGCCGTCGCGAAAGTGATGCCGAGCGCAATTGCCGCCACGTCGACGCCTACCTCGTAGCGCAGGAGCGGAAACCGGTAGAAGTCCCGGTACAGGCCGGTCAGGAGGTATCCGAGGTACGCTCCGAGAGCAATGCCGGCGATGGCTCCACCCGCGACGGCAGCGCAGGCCAGTTTCAGGTAGTGGCGGCCGACGGTTCCGCTGCTGTAGCCGAAGGCCTTGAGCAGCCCGATCTGGGTGCGCTGCAGCGCGATCAGACGGGTGAGGACCATGTGCAGCAGAAACGCGACGATGGCGAGGAAGATGGCCGGGACATAGGTGGCCGAAATCCGGTTCTGCTTGATCTCGTCGGAAAGGAAGCGGCTGGAGATCTGCTCGTCGCGCCCATGGGCGCCGAGGCTGCCGTATGGAGCCAGCAGCCGGTCAACCGCCGCGATTACCTCGGCCTCTTGCGCACCGCGCGACAGGGTCAGGGCCAGATCGTTGAAAGCACCTTCCATGCTGAAGGCGGGAGCCAGTGCGTCGCGTCCCATCCAGAACACACCGAAGCGCTTGTTGTCAGGGAAAAGGGAGCCGCCACCGCGCACCTCGTAGACGTACTCGGGAGAGAGGGCGACGCCGGTAATATGCAGCTCCCGCCACCGGCCGTTAAGCACCGCGCCGATCCTGTCGCCGGGATGGAGCCGGTTGGCCGTGGCAAACGCCTCGCTGACCAGGATTTCCTCGCTGCGCCCCGCTTCGGGAAAGCGTCCCTGGCGCAGACAGAGGTCATTAAGCATCGCTTCCCGCCGGGAGGGGATGGAAACCACCCTGCCGGTGGCAGGCTCTCGCAGTCCCGGCACGTTGAGGTTTATCTCCGCGACGATCCGGGTCTGGACGGTCGCCACTCCGGGAATACGGCGAATCTCATCGGCCAGCCGCTCCGGAGCGCGCTTGAAGCGGGCAAAGACGTCGGCAAAGCGGTAGCGGGTATAATAGTCGTCGCGGCTGAGCAGCAGGGAGCGGTAGGTGTTCTGCATCGAGACGTACGAAGCAGTTGCGCAGAGCACCACCAGGGAGATGGCCAGCATCTGTCCCCTGAGGCGCCACAGGTCGCGCAGCAACATGAGCGTCAGGGGAGCCATGGCGTCACCACGACAGGTCGGCAGGCGCGATGCGCACCCGGTTGCGGCTCTCTTCGACGATCCGGCCGCTGCCGAGACGGATCACGCGGTCGGCCATCCCGGCAATGGCGGCATTGTGGGTGATGACCGCCGTAATGGTTCCCAGCTCGCGATTGACCCGTTCAAGCACTTCCAGTACCAGGCGGCCGGTGCTGTAATCGAGCGCACCGGTCGGCTCGTCGCAAAGCAACACATCGGGGCGCTTGGCCACCGCACGCGCAATCGCGATCCGCTGCTGCTCGCCACCGGAAAGCTGGGCCGGGAAGTGGTGCAGCCGCTCTTCAAGGCCGACCAGACAGAGCGCCTCGGCCGGGTCCATCGGATGGTCAGCGATTTCAGTCACCAGGGCAACATTTTCAAGAGCGGTGAGACTGGGAATAAGATTGTAGAACTGGAAGACAAAGCCGACATGTTCCCGCCGGAAAGCGGTCAACGCCTGTTCCCCTGCTGCGGTCAGGTTATGGTCGTGGAAGAACAGTTCGCCGCTGGTCGGGACATCGAGCCCCCCCAGGATATTGAGCAGTGTGGATTTCCCGCTCCCCGAAGCCCCCAGGATTACGACGAACTCTCCGGCCTGCAGGTCGAAATCGATCCCACGCAGGGCATTAACCTGCACATCCCCCATGGTGTAGATCTTGGAGACGTTATGCACATGGAAGAGTGCCTGGCTTGCCTCTATCGTCATCGACGTCCCCCCCGCGGCGGTTTCGGACCCGGCAAACGCCGAGCTGCCGGGCAGGAACCAGTGTAATTATGCCACTGACTTTCGTTCCGTCAAGAATGGCAGGAAAGTCGCCATGCGTGCATCTTGACATCGGTTGATCGTACAGTACCCTTGATGTGGACGAAGGCAAGCCAGCATGTCCCTCACGTTACAGCGCATTAACAGGTTGACGTAGTGTGACTATCTCAAGTGGAGTATCAGGGAAGAATTCAAGTCCGATCAAAGCTGATCGGTGTAGCAACGACACCTTTATCGCAAATTTACATGGAGGAAAATGATCATGCCGGTTTACGAGTATCGATGTATGAATTGCGGAAAGATATTTTCAATTCATTTGAGCATGGCGGAACGTGAAGTGAAAACCATCACCTGTCCTGATTGCTTGGGGGATGATATCGTCCGGCAGTATTCCGCCTTCAGTGCGAAAACATCGAAAAAGAGTTGATTGTTGCTGTTAAAAACAGGGTAAATCACTATGGCCAGGTTGAAACGACGTCTGCCGTTCCGCTACATTTTACCGGCTTTCTTCGGGGGGTTGCTGGACGATCCGCTCCTTTTCCTGCGAATTCGTCCCCTTAAAAGAGCGCTCCTTTTCGACTGCGGCCAGATCGCCCATCTTGCCAAGCGGGTAGTAAAGCCGATCGATACCATATTCATCACCCATGCCCATATGGACCATATCATGGGTATTCCCACCCTTGTCCGCCATCACCACGCCTCACCCCGCCCCATGGATATATTCGGACCGCCCGGAATCTCCGAGCGGGTCTACCACCTCCTGATGGGATACGTCTGGAATCTCTGCGAACCGGATTGGTTCACGCTGCGCGTCCATGAGGTGGAACAGGAGCGGATTCTCCACTACAGCCTGATCGGACCGGAGGGGTTTGCTCCCCGGTTTGACGGTGAAGAGCCGCGCTGCGGGCGGGTGATCTGGTCATGCCGCTATTGTGACGTTGAAGCAGAGCTGCTGGATCACAAGATTCCTGTTCTTGCCTTCAGAGTCCAGGAGCTGCCCTGTTTTGCAATTGATCCTTCTCTGATGGAGCAACAGGGGCTTTTGCCTGGCGACTGGATACGCGACCTGAAGAGCCGCGTCTGGAAGGGGCGTACGGAATTGCGGGTTGTGGCGCCATTTCGTGAAGGTGAGGGGGTACGGGAGGAAACGGTGACTGATCCCCACACTTTTTACCGCGGTATCGAAGACATTAAACCCTGCGCTTCGATTGGATATCTGTGCGATGTGGGGTGGACCGCTGAAAATGCGGCAAAGCTAGAATCATTCCTGAACGGGGTTACCCTGCTCTGTTCCGAATGCACTTTTCTGAGCGCCGACGTTGAAAAGGCCCGGGCTTCGTACCATCTCTGCACGGATGACCTGAACAAACTGGCCGCTCGTCTGGCGCCGCGCTTTCTGTTGCTGATGCACCTCTCAAAAAGTTATCTGCTTCGTACGGTGGATCTCTACAAAGAGCTTCATCCGCCTCAAGGAACGACCATTCTGCCGCTACCGAAGCATCTGGTGCCTGAACCGTTGATGGTGCGGGATGTAGACGAGTGGCTGCAGCCACCAGCCTGTTCCGGAATGTAAATAATTCTGTCCCTTTTTCAGTCCCGATAGGTTCCAAAAGGGGGGAGCGAATCAGAGCGCAGTTGGAGGCCGTCTGGACTTCACGCAGCAAGCCGCATGTGCACCTCGCTTGCGATCTTCGGTCCGTTTTTAATCTCGGCAGATTTCAAATCATAACTGATCTGCAGGTTCATCCAGAATTGCGGAGTAGTTCCGAAGTAACGGGCAAGCCTGAGTGCCGTATCGGGTGTGATGGCACGGCGCTCCCGCACAATATCATTGATACGAGGCGCGGGAACTCGAAGTTCCAAAGCCAGCGCATGAGCGCTCATGGCGAGTGGAACCAGAAATTCCTCACGCAAAATCTCGCCGGGATGTATTGGACGCATTTTGTTAGTCGGATTCATTGTAATCTCCTCAGTGATAATCCACTATTTCCACATCAACTGCATTACCGTCTTCAAATCGAAACACACCCGCCATTGATCGTTAATGCGAATGCTCCATTGGCCCTGACGATCCCCGTGCAATGTTTCCAGTCTGTTTCCTGGTGGCGAACGAAGGTCTTCAATTGCATGCGCATCATCAAGCATTTGCAGTTTACGTTCTGCTGCATTGGCAATTGCTCTGAATTGGCGCGGACAGTTGCCTTCAAAAAATGCTTTTGTGTGCTTGCAATGGAAAGTTCTGATCATAGCAAAGAGCATAACGCAAAACGTTAAACGTCAAGCGGTCGTTGTGATGCATCAGTTCGCATGTGGGGAGGACAATTGTGAATGTCGGGAGGTGGGGGGCGGGCCAAGCTAATAGGCTGTTATTTAAATAGGTTGGGCTACTTTTTTTACTCGCGCCCCGAATCTGCCCACGAATGTCTAAAAGTCAATCCTGACCCCAGAGGTGCCCCTTTAACTGTTCTGTTTCGCATTGCAGGATGGACTAAAGCATGCCTATTTAGAGTATGATTTCGTCGTCTGGTTGAGAAGGCTCTTCATTCTTACGGGCAATTTGTGTAATAGAAAAGATACCGCATACGGTTTGATTACCGTCAGCATCTGCAGAGACTACCAGTCCATGGCGTCTGCCATCGTTGCAAAGTGTGGCGACAACACTGCCAATTGAGACTTTCATGACATCTTCAAGCATCATAACATCCAGATCCTTCAGAGGAGTCATGATATCTCGTACCATAATATCGCCGTATGCCCCACCCATTTCCTGCGTATGAATCAGAGGTTTGTCACCCGACAGGTCGGTTGTTGTCAGCAGTCCTGCAATTTTATCTTTGCTGTCGAGTACGAGCAACAACCGCACGCCATAACAAATCATCTTGTCATTGGCTTGTTCAATTGAAATATTCGGCCGGGTAACGACAACGGAAACTTTTCTTAAATCCGTCATTATAGAGATTGCAGGATCACTTAGTTCCACATGTTCCGGCAAATCCTGTAAAGGACGCATGAATGATGAGCCCGGCTTCAGTTTGTACGTTTTCAGTATTTCATAATTTTCATTCATTTTCCCATTCCTTTTCTGTAGGATAAATTTAAGTACCGGCCTGAAATAAAAGAGTAGTTTTATTAATGATGTCACTATCTTTCTATATCCTGTGAATTCCATCTGAGTCAATAGTTTTAGTGAATAAAATGAGTGGCGGCCGGTTTCGGAACTGATGCCATGCAAACAGATTGTTCTAAATGTCCGAAACTCTAACCTGACCCCAGAAGCCCGTCCGGTGTCTCGAACCGTCGCCTTGGCATGCAAGGGGTGGGAAGCGATGAAGCTGGCGGCGTGAATGCTGCATTACCGGCGCATTGATTGAAATTTAATCTGTAGGCTGGGCAAAGCGAAGCGTGCCCATCAGACGTCTGCGGCAATTCCCCCTCAATCCTCCCCACCAAGTCCCCATAGCCCTGTAGGGGCGTTCGGTAGCCGTGGGATTTATCCCACGGGTGAAAACAGCAATTATTCATTCGTCACGTACGTGACGAGGTGAAATCTGCCTCTTATTTCCGGGGAATGAATTCCCCGGCTACCAGCATTCTGTACCTACGGGACGTAAGCTCAGTATTGTCGCCGCACCCTTCGTCCTATGACAGAGGAAGCCCTCTTTGTATGGGAATCCGGGACAGTTTTATTTTCTGTCCTTTTCCACTATGAAATAGATCTGTCCGGCTTTTTACCTTCTTCACCCAACGCCGACACTACGAGCAAACCCCCGCCAGGGAAGGATGGACAATCTTTCCCTGGTGAACATTCACAGCCGTTGCCAGGTCCCGGTTCTCGGCAATAGCCCGCTCTACCCCAAGGTCGGCAAGTATCCGCACGTAGGGCAGCGTGGCGTTGGTCAGTGCCAGAGTGGAGGTGCGGGGGTAGGCCCCCGGCATATTGGCAACCGCATAGTGGACGATACCGTCCACTATGTAGGTCGGATCATCGTGGGTGGTGGGACGTGTCGTTGCGACGCATCCACCCTGATCGACAGCAACATCGACGATCACGGTCCCCTTTTTCATATCCGCGAGCATCTCGCGCGGGATGAGGATCGGCGCCCTGGCTCCCGGAATCAGGACTGCGGCGATAATCACATCCGCATCCCGTATCTCTGCGCGGATGTTTTCCGATACCAATAGTCCGGTCCGCACCTTGCCGCCGGTCAATTCGTCGATCCGCCGCAGGCGTTCAATACCCCGGTTGAGAACAACCGTTTCCATACCGATACCCAGCGCGACCCGTGCGGCATGGAAGCCTACCGTGCCCGCACCAAGAATGAGCGCCTTGGCCGGCCTGACTCCCACCGCTCCCGTAGGAAGAAGACCTGCTCCTCCCCTGATCTTTTGCAGGCACCAGGCCGCCGCCAAAGGCGCCATCAGCCCCGCGACCTCACTCATGGGGGCCAGCAAGGGAAGGGAACCGTTGACCTCCAGTGTCTCATAGGCGAGCGCTGTTACCCCTCTCTCCTTCAGAAACATGGTCAGCTCCCGGTTTGGGGCCAGGTGCAGATAGGTGAAGAGAGCCTGACCCTGCCGGAGCAGATCGAACTCCTGCGGAAGTGGCTCCTTGACCTTGACGATCAATTCTGCCTTTTGAAACAGCTCTTCGCGGCTAACCAACGTTGCTCCGCTCTGACGATAACTGTCGTCCGGAAAACCGCTCCCGCATCCTGAGCCGTTCTCCACGAGCAGATCATGGCCGGCTGTAACGAGTTCCGCTGCACCGGCCGGTGTAATGGCAGTCCTGTACTCCTCCCGTTTGATCTCTTTTGGAACACCTATAATCATTGGATTGTCCTTTTTGTGTCCATGTTGTTCATGTCCTCGCAGGTCTACCCGGCCGAACGTGGGCAAACATGCCATCCTTAGCGCTTGTAGCCTATCTTCCGCAATAGTTCGCGGCGCTCCTGCCGCTCCTCGTCACTTTCCACCCCCTGTGGCGGGAACCCGTCGATGACACCGAGAATGCCCCATCCCTGTAGAGTGGAGGCGACAATTATCTGGAGCGGATTGGCCGTGGCGCAGTAAATCCGGCAGACCTCCTGGCAGTTCTTGATCTGGTTGAGAACGGCGACCGGATATGCGTCCCGCATCAGGATACAGAAGACGTGCCCCGCCCCGATCGCCTTCAAGGCGCTAATGCATCCTTTAACCAATTCCTCGTCATTCCCCTCGGTCCTGATCAGACAGGGACCGGACGCCTCGGTAAAGGCAATGCCGAAACGGGCCTGCGGCACGGTGGTCGCCATGATCTCGTACAGGTCCTCAGCACTCTTTATAAAGTGGCACTGGCCGATGATAATGTTACACCCCTCCGGGTACTCAATCTTGACGTCAAGTATCTCCAGTTTCATGGTGCCCTCCTCTGAAATTCAGTTGTATCAAAGTGTAACAGGTAAACGGGGATGGTCAAATTGCTGCGGAACAGACTGGGGGAGGGAGAAGCGAGGATATATTTATACTTCACATTGATGGCAAAATATTTCGATATTGTAGGATGGGCAAAGCGAAGCGTGCCCATCGGAATCTGCGCCAATTGATGGGCACGGCATGAACCGCCTTTGCCCATCCTACACATTACTATTCCATCAGGAAAACAGCGGCGTCCCGGATGGCGGAATGATTCCGGCTTTTTCGGCGCGCTGCAGCAGACACGCGATGGCCTGTAACCCTTCATCTCCCAGGTCGGCCGAAAAATCGTTGACGTACAGGCCGATGTGGGCGGCGCAGACTTCCGGGCTCATCTCCTGGGCATGTTCGCCGATGTAGCGGGCCGCCTCGCCAGGGTGAGTTCCGGCATATTCCACGCCGGCCTTCAGGGCGCGTTCGATCGTGGCGATCGTCTCCGCACCCAGTGAGCGCCGGGCGACAATGCCGCCAAGCGGAATCGGCAGGCCGGTTTCTCCTTCCCACCACTCCCCCAGATCAAGCAGCTTGTGCAGACCGAAACCGTGGTAGGTGAAGCGGGACTCGTGGATGATCAGCCCGGCATCGACATTTCCCTTCAGCACCGCATCCATTATTTCATTAAACGGCATGACGATGAAGTTTTCCAGCGCAGGGTCAAACAGCCGCAGCAGCAGCAGCGCGGTGGTGTAGCGGCCAGGAACCGCGATGGTTTTGCCGCGCAGGTTTGCCGGATCGATAGCTTCGGCGGCTACCAGCAGCGGACCGCAGCCGCGCCCCAGGGCACTGCCTGAGCGGAGCAATGCATACTGTTCCCTGATATGCCCGAGAGCGTGGTAGGAAACCTTGCTGACATCCAGTTCGCCGTTAAGCGCCAGCCGGTTGAGCGTTTCCACATCCTCCAGCCGTTCCCGGTATTCAAGGCCGCCGGTATCGACCAGGCCATGGACGAGCGGGTAAAACATAAAGGTGTCGTTGGGGCAGGGAGAGAAACCGAGGGTAAGGGGAGTATTCATGGTGAAGTCCTCATGTAGTTTTCCGGCGAATATACAGGACCTTTTTAACTTTAGCCACAATCTCACCATCGTCATCAACAATTTTCAGGGTGAACCGGGGCAGATACTTCTGGCCATCGGCGGTGTTCTTCCGGATTTCATCCAGTTCATCATCGGAAATGGTAATCGTCGAGGACACCGTTCCCCTGCCGGGGCGGACAAAGTCGATTTCCGCAGCCTTGTCCCAGATAATGTAATCCGTGCCGAGCAACTGCATCAGCAGCAGCATCAGGTGCGG
>Ga0172380_10006215_pt1 | contig 14006 bp, 12 predicted proteins | sample Leawe162metaG_FD_119747 | JGI IMG/M metagenome (GOLD analysis project Ga0172380, IMG submission 119747) | Leachate microbial communities from a municipal landfill in Southern Ontario, Canada - Leachate well 162 metaG | ecosystem: Engineered > Solid waste > Landfill > Unclassified | place... | reverse complement strand
TAGGCTACAATTGAACAGATTGTTTCATTAAATTTAAGGAGTTTACCCTATGTCACACGTCAAAGCCGGTGGTTCGAGTAAAAACAACCGCAATAATGCCGGTCGCCGACTTGGCGTTAAGCGTTTCGGTGGCCAAACCGTTTCAGCTGGCGAGATTCTTGTCCGTCAGACAGGCTCAAACAAAGTTGCTGGTATCGGTACTTTCATTGCTAAAGACTTCACTATTCACGCCGCAGTGGACGGTGTTGTGAGCTTTAAGAAGGTACGTAAAACCCACTTTACCGGACGGACTGTCCCTCGTACCCAGGTCACAGTTCAATAAAAAATATCCTCGCGAATAGCGAGGATATTTTTTATTGAAGTCCTAAGAACTGTTTTGCTTCTGGCGACAGTGACTGCTTTAGTTTATGGATAAGCCGATCGTCTTCCGCGACCTGAGCGAACCTTTTGTCTCGCTCAGCTTCATATTTATTCCGCACAGCTCGTCGGTAATCAAGAACCTCATCTTGAACGCTTTGCGGCAACTGCTCAAATGGATCAGGCGACTCCTGCTCTGGTAAGGGCGGCGAAACCAAATCAGTGGCTGGTTCTTCGGGATGAGGACGCAGGCTATCAGCGTATGCCTGCATTATTGTGTTGGTAGGGTTAGATGGATGCCCGATGACGCGAGTTGGGTCTCCTCGAAAATCTTCCAGAGGTATAGTATCTCTTTGTGGCGTTGTGTCTACAAACGCCGACATACCAGGTACGTGAGAAACGATATCCTCATTCGCTGGCAGAGTAGATTCGTTTTCAATAACCGTACTCGCCCTTTCCTTCGTGCGTGTAATGGTTTCCTCGCCACGCTCCAATCGCTCAGCAATATCTGACTGCATAGCTTCGAGCTCACCTTCTTTAAAAATTCTCTTCATAGTGTTTCCCTGGACTTTATACAATACAATGTAGGCCACATCGCTAGCTGCCTGGCTCTTTATTGCCTTAGCTTCTACGATATCACCATTGGAGCGCCTGTAGAGCACATCACCGCTTAGATCAATACCCTCACCTGTTCTTGGTGTTTCATAACCTCTAGTTCGGTCTGGGCTACCAATGACTGCCGGACCTCCTACGCGATCAGTGTCACCTATGCTTTTTTGCCTACTATTTACGTCCTTAGCTAACCCAGTAACGGAAACACTTTCAGGTGTGTACCCTACTTCACCAGGCATTGTAGTGCGAGTCTCAACTGCATCAGCTGGATGGATAATAGGATCGCCAGTTAGAGGATCTGTGAAGCTGGGACCCTGATCTTTTTCTGACATAATACTTTTAATACCCTCTGTTAGTTATTAATCTTATGTTAATACAATAGCAAAATATTGACTAAAAGTCAATATACTTATGCTTAAATTTACCTTTAGGCCGTGTCAGTTTGTAGGCTGGGCCGGAGCATCCATACCGAGATGGTGCTTCACGCGCTCGACGACGTCACCGATGACCACCTGTGATTTGACGAGATAGTCATCAACACCGAGGTTCTCGGCGCGTTCTTTGTCCTTTGGCTGGCTCAGGGCGGTCAGCATGATCACACGCATGTCTTTGGTCTCAGGCGTATTACGCAAAATATCCAGTACGTCAAAACCGCTAATTTTTGGCATCATGGCATCGAGTAGCACGAGATCCGGCTTGAACTCGACAGCGGCAGAAAGCGCATCTTCACCGTTATTGACTTCTTTGATCTCGAAACCTTCGAGCTCCAAACGCGAACGGTATACTGACGCGAGTGCCACGTCGTCTTCAACTAATAAAATCTTCTTTTTTGTATCCATAATACCTTTATATTACCGAGTTATGCCCAAAAGCACAAGCGTATCATTAGTTGAGTGCCTTTAGAGCGGCCTCGAGCTGCGGATCACGGCCGGCGTTCACGTCGTCTTTAGACAGCGACACCGTCTGATTGGGCTTGATGCCCTCTTTCGTGATATTCTTGCCTTTTGGCGTATACCAGCGCGCAACAGTGACTTTTAGCTTGGTTCCTGCGCCAAGATCAAGGATTTTTTGCACCGTACCCTTGCCGAAGGTCTTTTCACCGACCAGCGAGGCTGCACCGTAATCCTGCAATGCGCCGGCCACAATCTCGCTCGCACTAGCACTGTCGGCGTCGACAAGCACAATTGTCTTCATGCCGCTTAAAATCGGGTTGCTCGACGACTTTAACTCATCGCTGACCTTGCCACCCACGCGCTCGCTGACGACAACTTTGTTATCGAGCCAGAGCCCAGCTACAGACTGCGCTGCTTCCAAGTACCCGCCACCATTACCGCGAAGGTCCAGGATGACACCTTTTACCTGCTGTTGTTTGAAGTTCTCGGCGGCTTTTTTGGCGAGTGAACTAGTGCCCTCGTCAAAACGCGACAGCTTCATGATGCCGATGCCATTTTCGACACGCGTTTGCACGCTTGGATTGTTCACGATGGCTCGGGTGATAGTAAACTCTTTTGTCTCGTCGTCGCGCTGCACGACTACTTTGACGGTCGTCCCGGACTCACCGCGTACCTTCTCGGCCACTTTGGCGGTATCCCAACCTGTGGCTGATTCGCCGTTCACCTTCAGGATCACGTCTCCGCTCTTGAGCCCGGCCTTTTCGGCTGGGTTATCAGCGAGTACCCGAATCACGGTAGCTTGGTCGTTTCTCATCCCGAGCTCCACACCGATGCCACCGCCGATGTCGCCCGATAAGTCTTTGTCAAAGTCGCTGGCTTCTTTGGCATCCATAAACACCGTATAGCGGTCCCCTGCGGCCGCGACGAGGCCACGGCTGGCACCGTCGATCAATGCTTGCTCGTTAAGCTTTCCATCGTAGTTGAGCTTCAGTTGTTGGTAGGTAGTTTGGACTGAGTCAAGCTTTAGCGTGCTAGTTTCCACCTTGATGCCGACAAGTGGTGCAACCGCCCCCAGCAGCTCGTTGCTCCGCGTTCCCGCGACAAAACCCACCACGATAGCCAGCGTCAGGCTTAGGAAAAAAAGACTTTTTGATATAGTACTGCGCGGCGCATTGGCGGCAACTTCAGGCGTTTGAGATGACACGAATTCCCCTATCTAGACTTAGAAATAACTCTTATGGATATAATTATAGCGCACCTCGGATGAAGTGCGCTAGGGTGTTTTTTGCGTAAAATTGATTATCTTAGAAGTAAACATAAGTCAGACCAGAGGCCGAACGGGTGTAGTGACGATACAGACCATCCCAGTTGAGGTTGTAGTCGCTCACGGTAATAGTGCCGTCGCCGTTGACAGACTCAACGTACATAACGTGACCGTAATAGCCAATATTCCATACAGCAGCGGCCCCAGCTCGTGGCGTTGAGCCACTGCTAATACCATATGCGGCGGCGGTCGATGGCCACTGATTGGCATTACCGGCTCCACCAAAGTGCGGCACGAATCGTCCAGTACTATGAATCTTCCAGGCCACATAGCTGACGCATTCACGGGTGTACAGACCCCATGGATCGACGTAGGCATCAAGCGGTGCACTGGCCCACGCACCAGGGTAGCCACCACCGCCAGCCACGCCTTGAGGGATCGTACCAAAACCAAGGTTGCGCATGGCACGTGCATTTTCAGCCGCTTGGGCTGAGCGCAAGTTGGCGATATCCTGGTTGCGGGCAGATGATAAGTTCTGATAAGCCGCTTCTTCGCCCTTGGTATCGCTAATGAGCTTTTGTTGCTCACTTTCTTTACTCGTCAGGAGTTCGCGCTGGTTCTTCTCGTCTTCCAGTGTGCGCTGAACGGCGATTTTATCGGCCTCAAGCTTTTGCTTGAGTTCCTTGATGCGTTCGATTGTTTTACTCAGCTGTTCACTGATTGATTCGCGGTAGGATTGCTTGTCGACGTAGTCGCTGATGTTTTTGCTGCTGGCCAGCATTTCAAGTGGAGAGACTTCCCCGTCAATATAGAGATCGGCCATGGTTTCACCCAGCGCTTTGCGGTTATCAGCAATTTTCTTCTCTGTATCGGCAATGTCGGTGACTAATTTGTCGTACTTGGCTTGGCTCAGATCTATCTGGGCCTGCAATTGGGCTTTTTCATTACTCAATCGATCAAGTTCGCGCTGCAGCGTATCGGCTTTACCAGCGAGTTCTTGGGCTGCTGCCTGGTACTGATCGACTTCACGCTGAATCGCGGCGATTTGATCATCGTAGCGATCCGCCTTCGCGACTGTACTCATCTGAATAGGTGTGGCGATGGCCATCAAAACCACAGACGCAACAATGACCGCCTTGGCAGTAAACGAGGTGGAAACTGGTGTGGTGGACCGTTGTTTCATTAGCTCCATGCTACCATAGCATAAGCGCCATGTCAAATCGCTGGAAGCTAAATTCGCAGATAACGACGGGTCGCCAGCAGCGAGGAGATAACCCCGATTATGCTACCGGCCAGTATCATAGCCAGCAGCACAAATGGACTATACATGATAGCTGTATCAATCGTTGGCTGAACGACAATACCAAATGACGTCAGGCCGCTACGGGCGCTCACGAGTATAACGATGCCAAGGCCAGTGGCGACAAGTGCCGCAATAAACCCATACACAATCGCCTCCACGACAAATGGACCACGGATAAAGCTTTTATCGGCTCCGATGAGTTTCATCATCTGAATCTCTTCCTTGCGGTTGAAAATTGCCATGCGAATCGTATTAAAGACGATTAGTGACGAGAGGATAATAAACACACTACTGGCGAGCAGCCCCAGCTTCTCAGCAAAGCCAACCCAGCTGGCAATCGTCTGAATCGTCGTCTTGCCACCACCGGTAAATGACGGTTCCCTATCTTTATCAACGTGTTTTTTGAGCAGTGCGTTCGTATCGACGAATTTATCAAGCTCCGACGTATCGTTGATATCATTGAGTCCGACGCGAATAGTACCAGGAAACTCGTTGCTGGCTTCATTGATAGCCTCAAGTGTGCTGCCGCTTTTTTTGTTTTGTTCGGCAAAATTTTTGCGGGCTTGAGCCGAAGAGATATACGCAACTGTCTCGACGCTTGGTAGCCGCTCTAGCGCTGCTTCGATTTTTCCGGCGTCTTCATCAGAGGTATCTTTTTCGAGATAGATCGACATGTCAACTTTTTTACTGACTTCGCTCAAGCTATCAGCGAGCACGTTGCGGGCGGCCAGTGTCATAAAGATGATCAGCAGCGTAATAGTCATCACCGCCGTGGCAGCAACAGTCAGCCAAGTATTACGGCTAAAGTTATTGACACCGTAGCGAACCATACGCATAAAGGTAATCCATTGGCGGCGGCTACGCTTTTGGTGGGCAAACGTGCGCGCATCAACTTTTTGCTTGCTCATTGCCGGTAGCTCCCTTCTGCCTGGTCACTCGTAATCTTACCGTGTTCGAGCGTCACGACCCGGCGTTTGAGTCGGTTGACGATATCGACGTTGTGCGTGGTGAGGAGGACTGTCGTGCCGTATTTATTGATCTTCTCCAGCAGCCGGACAATATCCCAACTATGCCGTGGGTCGAGGTTACCGGTTGGTTCGTCAGCGATTAAAATCTTGGGCTGTCGCACCACAGCGCGGGCTATTGCGACCCGTTGGCGTTCACCACCAGACAGTTGGTGCGGGAAGTTCTTTTCTTTGCCGGTCAGGCCCACAAGCTCAATCACTTTTGGCACTGTACTTCTAATTTCGCGGTTGGTCATACCGGCGATCTCGAGTGCAAAGGCGATATTCTCATAGACCGTACGCTGCGGTAACAGCTTGAAATCCTGGAAGACGACGCCAATCTTACGGCGCAGCAGCGGAATGTGTTTATCGCGCAGCGTGTCGTAGTCGATACCGCCCACGACAATCTTGCCGCTGGTTGGCTTTTCTTCACGCGTCAGAAGTTTCAGAAGGGTTGATTTGCCTGCCCCGCTAGTACCAACCAAAATCACGAATTCTCGTGGTTCAATATGCAGACTCACGCGGTTAATAGCCGGCTTTGAGCTGTCTTTTCCGTATGTCTTGGTTACCCTATCTAGCAGAATCATTACTGGCTCTAGTATAGCAGACCATAAACGCCATATCTACACCTGGTTAGCCTAGGTGCGCTTCGAGGTAGGCAGTCATAAAGCCATCGATTTTGCCATCAAGCACGCTCTTAGCATCTTTCTCTTCGTATTTGGTGCGGGTGTCTTTGACGAGCGTGTACGGATGGAGGACGTAGTTTCGGATTTGTGAACCCCAATTAGCCGATTCGCCGGCTTGAAGTTCGTTGACGTTCTCAGCGTGCTGCTCCAGCTGCAGCTGCGCTAGCTTGGAACGCAGAATTTTCAGGGCCATTTCTTTATTTTGCAGCTGCGAGCGCTCGTTTTGGATGGCTACGACGATATTAGTCGGCAGATGGGTCACGCGAACTGCGCTATCGGTGGTGTTGACGCTCTGGCCGCCGTGGCCGCCCGCGCGGTACACATCAATCTTCAGGTCTTTATCGTCAAGCTCTACCTCTTCAGGTGCATCAATCTGCGGCAAAATTTCGACGAGGGCAAAGCTGGTTTGGCGCAGGTTATCGCTGTTAAAAGGGCTGAGGCGCACCAGCCGGTGCACACCATTCTCGCTCTTGAGCTTGCCGTAGGCATACGGTCCGGTGATTTCGATCACCGAGGTCTTCAGACCCGCCTCATCTCCCACTGAACGCTCGACGCCCACCGCGTGCATGTCGGATTTCTCTGCCCAGCGTAGATACATACGCTCCAGCATTTCAGCAAAGTCTTGGGCGTCGGTGCCGCCCACGCCTGCCGTGATCCGAATAATCGCGTTGTGGTCGTCGTACTTTCCATTAAACAATAGGTCTTTCTTGCGGGCGGCGAGCTCAGTTTCCAGCGCCGTCACCTGCCCTTCCACTTCTTTGAGCAAGCTCTCGTCGTCAAATGCCATCAGTTCGGCCACATCAGCTGCTTGCGTTGTGAGCGTCTGCCATGGTTCAACCATCGCGTGCAGAGCTGCCAGCTGCTTGCTCTTCTCTTGAGCTTGGTGAGGATTATTCCACGCTTCCGGCCGATTCAGCTCAGCTTCAAGCTCTGCTGCCTGCGCCGCCTTGGCATCAATAGCGAGCTGCTCGTAAGCAGCCCCGATGTCGGCTTGCAAAGTAGTCAGTCGTTTCAGAAGTGGTTGCATCACCCTTATTGTAACATTTCGACGGACCAAGCTTGGGCTGGGTAGAGGTGCTCATAGTCAAACGATGATTCGGGAATCTCAAATGGCAGCGGCTGATAACCACCTTTCGCGATCGCTTTATGGTAGGCCAAACGCAGCTCGTCTATCTCCCCGACACACTCAAATGGCTTCATCACACCATCAATTCCCAGCAGTCCTTTGAAAGTATGTGCCAGAAGAGGTTTTACAAAGAGGTCTTGTCCGTTAAATAACGACTGCAGTTCGCTCGCTTCAATAAATGGCGCAAATAGTAGGTATGAGTTTGCGCATTTTGGACATTCCCCGCACCACTTGAGCGTGGCGTTCATATGCCCCTGCTTATAGTTGATTATGTTGCACGAGCTGAATGTATGACCGTATTTCTTCCACGCGTGCTCGGCGAAAAGTTCTGCCATTTTTAGTTCACTATACTGACGAAGTGGTGATCCGATCTGCAGGCCTGGCGTGATATATTTTTCGACGTAAGCTGCTAAAACCTGTTCGGCCTCCCAGGTCTTTGACCACTGATGATTCACCGGTAAATCACCGATCCAGTCGTGTGCTTCTTCGCCCTCGTGTGCAATCGATACCACGACTTTCTGCTTGCCGAGCAAGATAGCCTGAATGATCGCCAAACTTTCAAGAATGTATGTCACCGGTACGTGACCGTTCATGGCGTCGTCTACCTGTGCTTGTTGTAAACCGTCGTGATCAATCACGCGTTTAATTGACAGCAGTGGCTCTTTGAAATCATGCAAAACTGTCGGGGAATCATCTGCGCTACTGACATACCACGGTGTAAATGCAACTCCGTTTTCTTCGAGCAGCGAGGCGACTAGTAATGAATCTTTTCCGCCGCTTTCAAGGGCCAGCACCCCTTCTCCGCTATATTCTAGGGACGTAAGGGACTCATCATGTGAGGACTCAAAGTGCGCTAAGTCATCTCGCGTCAGCTCGTTCTCAAACGCAAACTGACTGAGACCCTCTTGGTATACCATATTAAAGAAATCTGCCTGCCACGAATCGATCATATGCCGAGAAAACTCAACCTGACGAGTCGGAAACGTCTTATAGTATGATGATCCGACCAATACAAACGCTAAAAATAAAGCGCGTTCTAGGACATCTTTATCATACTGACCAGCTATTTGGTGGAAGTAAACCACTTCGTGGAATTCACGCCCATCATCAAAGGCATAGTTGAAACGAGCACTCAGCTGGCTGGCGTCAAAATCGTATGACGTAAAAATAAACCGGCTCATAGCTGATTGACGATATTCCTAAACTGATCCCCTCGATCATAAAAATCTTTAAACATATCAAAACTAGCACAGGCGGGGCTAAGCAACACAACGTCGCCGAACACGGCAAGAGATTGGGCTAGCTTCACGATAGGCTGCAACGTACGCTCCTCGGTCACAACTACCTGCAGCTGACTTGAAGTTTGTCGCATAAGGTCAGCTAATTTATGACGAATATCTCCCATACAAATAATAGTCTTAACGTTGGGTTGGTAACCTAGAGCGCCCATAAGCTCCGTAAAGTCAGCCCCTTTGTCTATACCTCCGATGATAATGATTTCCGGTTCCGTAAACGACTTCATAGCAGCGATCGTTGCCGAGGGCGCCGAAGAAAAGCTATCATTATAATACTTGACTCCGCTAAGCTCACGTACAAACTCAATCCGATGCGGCAAACCCTTAAACTCTCGAAGACCCTTTTCAATTGCACTGTCGGTTACGTCGTAGAATTTAACAGCCGAAATTGCCGCACAAGCATTCTCGACGTTGTGCTGGCCGATCAGCTGTAGTGCCTCGACCGAACAAATCTTGTGTTCAGCCTGATAGAATGCTCCCTCTTTTACATAGACACCCCCGTCGTCTGCAATTGCATAGCGAAGTATTCTACCCTTATCAGCCGAGCGTGCGATCTGCCTTGAGTACTCGTTAGTAGGATGGTATACGCATATATCTCCATCCTGCTGGAATAGACGAATATTTGTCTTAGCACCCACGTAATCATTAAAATCTGCATGAATGTTCAAATGATCAGGTTCGATCAAAAGAACAAGTGCAACTTGAGGTGAGCGCTCAATATCCCACAATTGAAAGCTGGAGAGTTCGTACACCACGACATCATCTGACTGCACGGCACTCAAAATTTCAAGCGACGCTTTACCGATATTACCGATTAGCCAGACTGTCTTGCCGCTGGCCTCAAGCATGCTCGCGATTAAACTGGCTGTCGTCCCCTTGCCCTTTGTCCCTGTCACGCCAATAATCGGCGCTGGGCACTTTTCAAAGAATTCATTGGTAGCTGACCAAATCTTACCATTGGTCGTGATCTTCGCAGGGTCCAAGCTGGCTGTTCGAACGACAAGGTCAAAGCCGTCTAACTTGCTAAAAGCGCCCTCGCCCAAAATCGTCGCTACACCTTCAGGAAGGTCGTCAACAATCTCGCGTTCATCAACAATCGTCAGCTCATGCTCGGGCGTATTCCAATAGTTAAAACTAGCCTTTCCCTCGACACCGTAGCCTGCAATCGCAATCTTCATATGCTTATTCTAACGCGTTTCGAAGAGGACCGCTAATTTATCGTTTAGTTCGACAATTTCATCTTTCTCACCACTACTCACGCCGGCTAGAGCCCAGGTGTTAGCCTTGAAGAACTCGCGCGCCGTCTCAATAATGCACTCTCTGGTGGTATTCTGAATCGACTCGGGTACCTGGTAATAATCTTTGACCACGCCATCGGCAAAATAACGGTTGAGATAGAAATTCGCGATCTGCGCCACGGTCTGGGCACCCATTTGGTAGCGTCCCAAGCCGTAGGAACGCGCCGCTTCCACTTCGGCTTCGGTAATATCACCGTGTAGCACTGCATTAAGCTCGCGGACGATGATATCAAACAGCTGTGAGGCCGTTTCCAGGTTTACCTGGCCACCAAAGTCCCAGCTGCTGTCATGGAAATTCACGGCCGTGTCGCTAAACATACCGTAGGCGAGGCCTTTTTGACGGGCGGCGCCAAAGATGCGGGAGTGCATGGTACCCGTCAGAATATGATCCAGCGCATCCATGGCATCTGATTCTTCGTCGCTTAGCTCGCGTGGAATGATCATCGACCAGCCAAATGTCAGGTTTGAAGCCTCTTTACGGCGAATTAAGGCAGGGTTGGCGCTCGCCAGTTCATCCTTGGGGATGTCAAAGCGCTCGCCCGTAGCCAGCGGCCAGTCTTCCAGTAGTCGCTTGATCTCGCTTTTTCGGCCATACAGCTTGCCCGCGATCACAAAGCGCATATTGTCGGCCGTGTGCGTGTGGGCATGGTGAGCTTTGATGTCCGCTAGGCGTACATTGGCAATAGTGCGCAGGCGCTGGCGGTAGCTATAGATATCCTCACCGAGCAGCTGCTGTACCTTCGGCCAGAGCACGCGGTTGTGGTTGTTTAAAAAGCCGGTTAGCTCGTTGCGAACATTTCCCTTTTCGGCTTCGAGCGAGTCATTGGTAAAACGCGGTTCACAGATGGCGAGGCGCTGCAGGTGCAAGATACGATCCCATTCAAAGTCGGCACATTCGGCCACATAGCCCATCGCAAACTCACTGGTGTAGGCGTTGTGGTAGGCACCGTTTTTGGTAAACTCAGCCTCGTAATCGTGCTCATTTTTAAACTCAGCATTGGCACCAAACGCCATGTGTTCCATAATATGAGCGGTCTCGTAAAGGTCTTTCGACTTTACGTAGCGGTTGCCAGCCCGGAAATGAAACTGAGAGCTCATCACGGTGGCACCAGGGATATCAATCAGGAGCCCTCTGGCACCATTTTTCAAACGAACTTCTTCAACGGTATGTTTCACTTGGTTACTTACAACTTTCTGCCCACGCCTACACTTACGACTGGTTACTTACGGCTTTTTTTCTTATTCTGACGCTGTGTTTTCTTCTTTTTTCGAGCAGTATTCTTCTTTTTATGCACCTCGTTCGCGTGGTCAGCTTTTCTAACGTTGAAATCGGCGTCTCGGCTAGCTTCACCAGACCCGAGCTCGTTAACGCCACGTTCGACCGCCTGTTCGGCCAGACGGGTTAGCTCGGTATCGTGATCTTCCTCTTCCCTGGCGACCACATCGTGTTTATGGACATGCATCACCGCCCGGACAACCTCTTCGCGCAGCGTTGCCTGCAGACTATCAAATAGTTTTTGAGATTCGGCGCGGTATTCAACGAGCGGGTCGCGCTGGCCGACGCTGCGCCAGTGAATGCCCTCGCGCAGATGCTGCATGTTTTCGAGGTGCTGCATCCATAACGTATCAAGGATCTGCATGTAGACCTCGCGCTCGACTTTTCGAATCACATCGGCACCGAGTTCTTTTTCCTTGGCTTGGTATAATTTAGCAACATGCGTCTGGGCCAGCTCAAAACGAGCCTTGTCTTTTTTCTCTTCACCAATCGCTACAACTGCCGTGTCGTCAAGCGGGAAAACAGAGGTAAACTCATCGGCAAAATTCGGATTATTCTTAGCAGGAACCGCGGTCAGTTCACGGACTTTTTCGCCCATCAAGCGCTCGATCTCCGGTTTAATGATGTCGCCCTCAAGGATCTTGCGGCGCATACTGTAGACGACTTTACGGTGACGATTGATCACGTTGTCATACTGGACGACGTTCTTACGGGTATCAAAGTTGTAGCCTTCGACGCGTTTTTGGGCCGATTCAAGCGTTCTCGAGACGGCCTTATTCTGGATTGGTGTATCTTCATCGACACCAAGTCGGTCCATCAGTGAAGCGATACGCTCACCTTGGAAAATACGCATCAAATCGTCTTCGGTTGACACAAAGAACTGGGTCTCACCAGGGTCACCCTGACGGCCACCACGGCCACGCAGCTGGTTGTCGATACGGCGCGATTCGTGTCGTTCTGAGCCAATAACCACCAGCCCTCCGAGCTCCGTGACACCCTCGCCGAGCTTGATGTCGGTACCACGACCGGCAATGTTGGTCGCCAGTGTAATAGCGCCCTTTTGACCGGCTTTTTCGATAATCGCCGCTTCGCGTTCGTTGTTTTTGGCGTTCAAGATCTCATAGGAAATCTTTTCTTTATCAAGGTAGCCGGCAATCAGCTCGTTTTTGGCAATCGAGGCCGAGCCAACCAGCACAGGCCTGCCAGCCTCGTGGTGTTCTTTTATCACCTGGGCAACGGCTTTGAGCTTGCCTTTTTCGGTTTTAAAGATCAGGTCTTGCTTGTCGTTACGGATGAGCGGCTTGTTGGACGGTACCTGCACCACATCGAGGCTATAGATCTGCTGGAACTCTTCGGCTTCGGTAAAGGCTGTACCAGTCATACCGGAGAGCTTGTCGTACATACGGAAATAATTCTGGAATGAAACCGTGGCGAGCGTCATACTCTCTTGAAGCACGGGTACATTTTCTTTCGCTTCAATCGCTTGGTGAAGGCCTTCGTTGTAGCGGCGGCCTTGCATAAGGCGGCCAGTGTGCTCGTCGACGATAATCACTTCACCACTTGCCGTCACCACATAGTCTTTGTCGCGCTTAAAGAGCGTCTGGGCACGCAGAGCTTGGTCAAGGTGGTAGACCGAGCGCACGTAGTCTGGGGTGTAGAGGTTTTTAATACCGAGGAGCTTTTGAACCTTATCAACACCAGTGTCACTCAGCGAGACGCTGCGACGCTTTTCATCCAGGATATAATCGTCGGGTACCAAACGAGCGGCAATTTTTGCAAACTGGTAATAGCTATCAGGATTTTCAGCCGCTGGAGCGCTAATAATCAGTGGCGTGCGGGCTTCGTCGATGAGGATCGAGTCTACCTCGTCCACGATCGCAAAGTGCAGCTCGCGCTGGCGTAAGAGTTCGACATCGTCGACCATGTTGTCGCGCAGGTAGTCAAAGCCGAATTCGTTGTTGGTACCGTAGGTAATATCGGCCGCGTAGGCCTCTTTACGGGTGACGGGGCGCAGTTTGCGCATCCGAGCGTCTTGGTGATCGGCGTTATCGTAGTCTTTGTCGTAGACAAACGAGGCGTCGTTGATAATCACACCGACCGAGAGGCCGAGGAAATCAAACAGCTCACCGTTCCAGCTGGCGTCACGCTGTGCCAGGTAATCGTTGACCGTCACCACGTGCACACCCTTATTGTCGAGAGCGTTCAAGAAACTTGGCAGTGTGGCCATCAGGGTTTTACCCTCACCAGTCTTGAGTTCGGCGACGTTGCCTTCGTGTAGCACGAGGCCACCAATCAGCTGTACGTCGAAGTGCCGCATACCAAGGATTCGGTCGCTGGCTTCACGTACCAAGGCAAACGCGTCAGGCAGAATATCATCAAGCGTCGTACCCTTTTTCTCAAGTCGCTTCCGAAGCACTGCTACCTGCTCGCGCAGCTCGGCCTTTTTGAACTTTGTGTACTTGTCACTGAGCGCGTTAATAGCCTCAACTTTTTTCTCAAGTCGCCTCAATGTTTTCTTCTGCGGGTCACCAAAGATCTTGGTCAGCGCTTTTTGTCTGTTAATAGCCACGATAAGAGTCCCTCACTTGTCTGAAATAATCTGTAAATCTATAGATTATTATACCACGATGGGGCGAGAGAAGAATGTGTTTTTGTCAAAGAATCAAATGCTATTCACTTACTTTGTGCTCGCAAAGTAACAAACGAGCTTCTTTTGTGTCGACAAAAGAAGCAAAAACTTTGGGACGGCTTCGGAACTCGAGGAAGTGGAGCCAAGTGAACGTTCTGGCCGCTGCGGAACGACCCTCAAGGGATCGCCCTCACGCTAGATGAACTAGGTTCGGGTAGTCCTCGCGTCGCAGTACATTCACCTGTCTCTCCTTCTTCGGTTCC
>Ga0172380_10006214_pt1 | contig 14007 bp, 7 predicted proteins | sample Leawe162metaG_FD_119747 | JGI IMG/M metagenome (GOLD analysis project Ga0172380, IMG submission 119747) | Leachate microbial communities from a municipal landfill in Southern Ontario, Canada - Leachate well 162 metaG | ecosystem: Engineered > Solid waste > Landfill > Unclassified | place... | reverse complement strand
GAGATTAAATATAGGAACGATATTTGGCAATACTATAGGCGGCGGAGCAAATCCATGGGATACAGTAACAACCGCATACGATAACGGATGGATAGATGTTATAACTGCATCCTCATCTGATACAATTGTCATTTCAAATAATACAATCTCATACGCTAATTACTGGAGAAAACGGAATGACAGAAACTGTGCTATTAATATTCAAGGTACTTCAGGTGCATATATTGATGTTTACAATAACTCGATAAATAACATGAAAGGAAACGGAACCGGTAACTCATCATCATTCCAGTTATTCGGTATAAGGTCAGCAAATACCGGTGTAAACACAGTAATAAATATTCGAAACAATACAATACATACACTGTTTCATGCGGGAGATACTACAATTGCCGCCAACACCCACGAACCGAGCGGGATTATTTTTGCAAGCGGAAATGCTACACAAACGTGTAATATTTTCAACAACAAAATTTACAATATACAAAGTAATTCAACGGGAACTACGGATACAGGCTCAACTGCACCAATTGTTTCGGGAATAAAAATTAATTCGGCAACTTCAGCGCTGAACATTTACAATAATGCAATTTCATTAGCAACTCAAACGGGATTTCCGACCAGAATTTACGGTATAAATAACGCTGGGTCCTCAACGACACTTAACTGTAATATTTATTATAATTCAGTGTACATAGGCGGAACGGCGACGGGAACATCACCTAATACAATATCATACGCATTCGTTAGAAATACGTCGGGACTCACCGTACTCCGCAATAATATATTCTACAATTCAAGAACCGGCGGATCAAGAAACATGGCAATAGGAAATCTGAACGCAATAAACTGGACAGACATATCATCGAATTACAATTTATTAGTTGCGAACAGTTCGACACAATGCGGTGATTATTCGACAAACACAGGATTGAATTTCACGGACTGGAAAACTAATTCTCTTGGCGATGCGGGTTCGTTATTCGAAACCAATGCGAATCTTGCTGCATCGAACTTATGGTCAAATACCGCAACGGCAGACCTGGCATTAAACAGCGCTCAGACGGCAGTCTGGTATGCAGTCGGGCAGGGAACTCCCGTAACAGATCCTACGGTTGGAAGCGACATAGCAGGCAATTCAAGATCAACTACAATTGTCGGCGGCGCGACAGACATAGGATGCAGTGAAATAGGGGCACCTTCAGCAACACCGACTTCAGTTTCAAATACGATAACAGGAGACGGAACTTATGATTTCAATTTCGGTGGAAAACGAATAGCAACGATAACATTCAATCCCGGAACGACCGGATATCCGTTTGAAATATCACTTAGACATTTTGGGGGAGTAAATCCTCCCGGCGGTTCTTCACAAGAATACACAAATTATTTTGACAGTATATTTGTATCATCGGGAACACCGGGTACGCTTGATTATGATGCAAGAATGTATATCTATGGAAACACAATAAGAAATATAGCTAATATTTCAAATTCCAGAATAGCGAAAAGTGGTGACGGAGGGATTACCTGGACTCCACAGACAGCAAACGGTTCATATACAGCGGGTAATCCTGCTTACTGTGAGGCAACAAATCTGAATTCATTCTCATTGTTTACAGTAACATCAGTTGATTCTCCTCTGCCGGTAGGACTTGCTTCATTTACAGCTAACGTAACGGGACGAGAAGTAGCTCTCAGGTGGATAACAGAGGAAGAAGTAAATAATGCGGGCTTTGACATTGAAAGGAAATCTAATGCAGAAAATAGCTGGATAAAACTTACGCATATAAAGGGTGCCGGTACAACAAATTCACAAACTGTTTATACTTATAAGGATTTAAACATACCGACAGGTAAGTATAATTACAGGTTAAAGCAGATAGATAACAATGGAAATTTCAAATACTTAGAGCTAAAAGGATTCGTTGACGTAGGGATACCTAAGGTTTATAACCTGAGCCAGAACTATCCGAATCCTTTCAACCCGACAACTAAGATTAACTATGATATACCACTTGATAGCAAAGTAACGCTGAAGGTTTATGATATAACAGGTAGAGAAATATACACTGTTTTAAATAATGTACAGGTACAAGCAGGCTACAACACCATAAATCTAAATTTCAGTAATTACGCAAGTGGTATTTATTTTTACAGAATTAGTGCAAAAGGAAGCAACGGATATGAATATATTATGACGAAGAAAATGTCACTGATAAAATAAAGAAGTTAGTGTATGCTTAAATACAAAAAGCCTTGCAAGTTAGATATCTTGCAGGGCTTTTTTGTGGTGGACAATAGACCACTGATCTACGCGGTTTAAGCAGATTAACGCGGATAAGAGCGAGAAGAAAATTTAACAACAAAGGATACGGCGGAGAAAATGTACAAGCAAAAGATAAGATTTCACCGGCACTCAAATCACTAAGAAAAACATTTATAATGTTTTAAAGATAGAGAAATGATTCCTGCCTGCTGCAGGCAGGTCACCACCCGAGGTAAAAGAGAGATTATAAGTGAGGTTTTCTTTTTTTACAGATTGTTTTTACTACAACATTTTTACAGATAGTAGCACTAAGTAGAAGATATTAAAGGTCAAGAACACATATCTAATTTCGGTTATAGCACATGTAATAAATATTGTGTTGATAATCAATTTTTAATCAAGTTCCTTGGAAGCTAAGTACACGACAATAATTTAAAGACTTCAATATAATCATTATATATTTTTCCCGAAAGTATTTGGTGTAACATATTAATCAAATAATCTAAACCTCTCCTGAAATAACTAATTGTTTTTCTACCATATTTATTAGCTCTTATCTTTACTTTCGAATCCAGCCATAAAGATGTGAATATTGACCAGACATAAGCTATGCTTATTAGAAATATTAATTTCTCGATCTTGTATAAATGATGCAGATGTGTGTCTTCAAAATTAAATCCCCGGGTCTTGAATGCGCCAAACATATTCTCGATTGACCATCTTTGTCGGTAGATTTTAAGAGCTTCCGTATTGTTTTTATTGCTTATTACTATACAATAGTCATCTTTGGTTTTCATTCCTGATACGTGCAATCTATATCCGAAAATATCATGTTTATTCGGTAATTCTTTGGGAATATTAACTTTGAAATATTTTATTAAATCTTTTACTTCTTTGTTGTTCTCTTTTGTCTTGCTCCCAACTTTTGTGTTTGATTTTACTCTGATATGAAAACCAATTTCCTCTTTCATTAAATACCTAAGCCATTTTATATCTATGAACTCTCTGTCACCTAATATTCCTTTTATTGAGTCTTTTCCCAATATCTTCACTGCTTTTTCAAGTAAAGCTATTCTTTCGCTTGAGCTTGAGTTTCCAAACTTTTCCAGTGCTTCCCAGCATAATGGAAAGGCGATTTTCTTATATATGACCACTATCATTAAAATATTGATGTTTGTCTTTCCGAATTTCCAGTTTGTTCTATCTATTGCTAACCAATATTTGGTATCCTTTGGTAAGAGTGATTTCAAAAACAGTGAGTATTCTGGTTGTCTTAAACCGTATTTCTGAAAGAAATTCTGTATCCTCCTGTAATTAGAATCAACATTTTGTGACTTCATTCGAAGGGCTACTCTACGTAAATTTACTGTCGAGCACTGCAAAAAACTTATCACGAAAGTTGTCAGGAAAGAAACCCTTGCTAAATTCCAATTGAAATGAAATTGAAATATATTTAATAATTGATTATAATTGTAACTCATTCTTAGCTCCTTTTGTTATTTAATTTATTGTCAAATTAATAACTTAACATCAGGAGCTATCTTTTTTGTTTCACCTTATTTTTGTCGTGTACTAAGCCTTGGAAGTCATACTTTATTTTTGAATAGTTTTTGCGTAAAATCAAGAATATATGAATTAATTAGTTAGTTAACTGTTTAAGGATATTACATAGGATGTATCTGAATGTATGAGGATAATTGCAGAGGATTAAAGTGATTTGCTAAACAAACAAAACATTACTGTTTGGAGATATTATGTTTTAATTAAAGTATGAAAAACAACATTTAATAAATAAATATAGAATCATGTCAGAAACATTAACACCATCTCAGCGGAAGATGGTCTCAATTTTTGAACAGCACATGAATGCTGAATTAAACGGTGACCTTGATACAACGATGGATACGATGACAGAGAACCCTCATTTAAATCATGTTCCTGTAATGGCAGGAGGAGAAGGCAGAGAAGGCGTACATCAATTTTACAGCAGACATTTAGTCGGAAAATTCTTTCCTCCTGACGTAAAATTTCATAAAATATCCAGCACTATAGGTGACACTCAGATTGTTGATGAAATGGTTATTAGTTTTACGCACACGGTATCGATTGACTGGCTGCTGCCGGATATTCCGCCGACAGGCAAACCTGTAGAAGTTGCATTAGTTGCAATTGTCGGTTTTAAAGATGATAAAATTTCACACGAACATATTTACTGGGATCAGGCAAGTGTGCTGATACAAGTCGGTTTACTTGACCCTACGGGTTTACCTGTGAACGGAGTTGAAAGTGCGCGAAAAGTATTGAATCCGAAACTTCCTTCACGAATTATAAAATCATATTAAACATTAATCATAACAAACATGATAAAATCAAGAATAATTATCGGGCTACTTTTAATATCAGCAATTATTGTTTCATCCTGCGGCAATAAGAAAGTAGATGAGCAGAACACTGCAAGTTCTGAGGTTTCAGAAAAGAATAAGCTGAAAATGAAGCAAGAACTTCTTGCGGCAAATGATTCGTTTTATGAGGCACTGAATGCAATGTTTATTGGTAACCTTGAACCTATGAATGCCCTTTGGTTGCAGACAAACGATGTAACTGATATGGGTCCTTTCGGAGACCGTCTCACAGGCTGGGAAGCAGTTGGAGCGGAGTTTAAGAAAGAAGCGGGAATGAAACTGGGAGGTAAAATTACATGCAAAGATGTACACAGTTACACGGGCACTGATATAGGGTACGTTGTATGCGTGGAAGAGGGCGAGAATATGAGTGCTGACGGTAAACCAGTCATAGTAAGGTTCAGAGCAACAAACATTTTCCAAATGGTAAACGGTCAATGGAAAATGGTACACCATCACACAGACCTTTCTCCCCCACTGGAAAAAGCTACGAACGAGACCAAAAAGAAATAGAGTTGTTCAGCCCTGTAATGTTTTTTACAGGGTTTTTGATTTTATATAATAACACAAAATCCATAAATGGAAATAAGAAAGGAAGAACTTGGGATTTTTGATTGTAGTGCACAATAGAACACAGATTTACGCGGATGATGCAGATTTACGCGGATAAGAGCCAGAAGAATATTTAACCGCAGAATATACGACATAGCAACAGCTACAAACAAAAGAAAGAAAATATAATCTAAAGATTTTTATCTCAAAAGATCGTCCGCCCAACAAGACTGTCCCGATTAAGAAAATCGTGATAAACTTCTCTGCGACTCCAGAACAAAGAACAATTTTAACCTATTTGAAAAATGGAGATTATAAAAGTGTTATATTTTGAAAAAGTTTGTTTTTATCACTACATTTTTACGGATGCAAAGTTTTTTGCAAAGACTTTCAATAAAAAATACATTAAATTTATAAATAATTTAAAACTATAAGTTAACAGACTATGGACTTAAACGGGAAAAAAGTACTTATAACCGGTGGAGCTGGGTTTCTTGGTTCTCATCTGTGCGACCGTTTCATTAAAGAAGGATGTCATGTCATAGCAATGGACAATCTCAGTACCGGGTCATTAAATAACATAGAACATTTATTTCCATTAAAGAATTTTGAATTTTATTTTTATGATGTAACAAAATTTGTTCATATACCAGGAAAACTTGATTATATACTTCATTTTGCATCACCCGCAAGTCCAATAGATTATTTAAAGATGCCGATACAAACTCTAAAAGTAGGTTCACTCGGCACGCATAATCTTCTAGGGCTTGCAAAGGAAAAGAAATCCAGATTTTTAATTGCATCAACTTCTGAAATTTATGGAGATCCTGATGTTCATCCTCAAACGGAAGATTACTGGGGAAGTGTTAATCCAATCGGTCCGAGGGGGGTCTATGATGAAGCAAAAAGATTTATGGAAGCAATTACGATGGCTTATCATACATTTCATGGAATCGATACAAGAATAGTAAGAATTTTCAATACTTATGGTCCAAGAATGAGGCTTGATGATGGAAGAGCTTTACCAGCTTTCATGAAACAGGCGATTGAAGGACATGATATCACAGTATTTGGCGATGGAAGCCAGACAAGGTCATTCTGTTTTGTTTCTGATTTGATTGAAGGGGTTTACAGTCTGCTGTTAAGCGATTATTTATATCCAGTTAATATTGGAAATCCTAACGAAATAACGATAAAACAATTTGCCGAAGAAATATTAAAACTAACCGGGTCAGAGCAGAAAATTGTTTACAAGGAATTACCGACTGATGATCCCAAACAAAGGCAGCCTGATATTACAAAAGCAAAAGACATTCTTGGATGGAGTCCGAAAGTTGCCAGAGCAGAAGGTCTAAAGATAACTTATGACCATTTCATAAAAGTATTAGGTAAAAGATAGAGTTTTATATAGGAAATTGAGAGATAAAGACAAACTAACCGGCAATAACGAGATCGAGAAAAGTTTTGAAAAGTTCGATAAATTAGACTATTAGAACAATGATAATTTCCGAAAGAAAGAATTCTCAAGCTCAATAAATATCACTAAGGGTTCTATTTATCAGAATTGTTGGAAAAGATAACAACACAAAAAAGATAAGATGATATTGATATAAATATGTCTATTAAATAATAAAAAGCTCCCTGCAAGTTTTGGTGACTGACAAGAAGCTTCATTTATAAGGGCTATTAGTAGAGGTGGGTGATAAATTATTTTTCGTTTTATATATTTCAATTTAATGTTAATGATAATATGCTAATATTTCTGATTTTATAACTGCCCTACTCAATCCATGAGAAAACATTTACCCTCGATTTTTCGGGCAGAAAATCATTATTTTAAAATGTAAAAACTAAATAAAAGTACTATGAGCAGATTCATATAAAACCAATATGTTAAAAATAAATACTAATAAGCAATAGACCGAATACTAATACAGAATACAATGACCAAGTTCCTGCTGAAGAAAGAGATGCTTTTGCGTCGGGAGTTGTAACCTTTTCTGCAATCATTTCAAACAATGATACACCTTCTTGCTTCAATGTATAAACCAATTTATAAAAGGAATGAATGCTAAGTGAAACCAATGAAGCAAGCAACCCTATTCCGAGACCGTTCAGGAACAAACTAAATGCATTATGGAACCCCCATGTTGAGAAGTTACCCAGTAAAATAACATTTAGCAAACATGATAGTGCAAAACCTGAATACAGACCGAATGCTACAACAATGCTGCAGCTTTCAATATGTTTAAATGTCCTGAGTACTATTAGATTAATAATAAATAATGCACAATAAGTAAAACATAAAATTCCGTCGAGACCGGTAATTGATTTTACTCTTTCAAGTTCATCATAATCAGGCATTGTATTAAGACAATTTATAAATCCGTAAGAATCCGAATTATCAGTATTAGAATTAGTGACAGAAATCTCATTATGATTACCGTATTCAATTGAATTAATAGTATACATAACAAAAAATACTATTATAACTACTGCCATGGATATTCCGATTACCTTTAACGAGTTATTAACCATCTTCGGATATTTGAATTAATAATACTTAACGCAACATTTTTTATAAAACCCTTAACAACTGCCCTACTCAATCGATGAATAGTTTATCCTCTCTCATCGATTTTTCGGGCAGTAAAATTCTTCACAACTATTATACGAAATTAATTCTCTTATTATTCTGATAATCATTTATAGACGCACATCACTTTATCAAGAGCATCCTGATAACATGTCTGTAATCACCTGCTTCTATTCGCACGAAATAAACCCCGCTTGAATAGCTCATCCCGTTCCATGAAGCTTCATACCTTCCTGCACCAACTTTATCATTCACAAGAGTAATTACTTCCTTACCCGTTAAATCATACACAACAAGCTTTACGAATGAAATGTCGGGGATATCAAACTTAATTCTGGTCACAGGGTTGAACGGATTCGGATAGTTGTTATAGAGTTTATATACTGTTGGTACTTCACCCATGAGCGAATTTATTCCAGTCGGATTAACCCTAAAATTCCATACAGGCGAAGTTGGCCCCGTTCCTGAAATGTTTGAGGCACTAACTTTCCAGTAATATTTACCATTCACGCTAAGAAGTCCGTTCCTTAACTTTAATGAATCCTGTACTACATTACTTGTATCGAAAACAATTGATGTAAACAGGGAGTCATTTGCAACCTTTACATTATAAGTAGCAGTATATAATACGCTTCCCCAATCAAGAGTCACATTATTCGGAGCTAAATTAGTAGCATTATTGGGCGGTGATATTAATACAGGTGCTACGGGCAACGGAACAATAGTTGTTAAATTAAATGCTGAACTGTAAGTTCCCCATCCAATCTGATTCTTTGCTTTTACTCTCCAGTAATATTTTGTAACATTGCTGAGTCCTGATACAGACTTTAAAGTATCTGTAAGTATTGTATCTCTTCCTGTAATTAAAGTAAACGTTGAATCTGTCCCGTATTCAAACCAGTAATTGGATATTGACGGGGGTTTATCTACTTCTAAGTCACCCCTATTACTTTCATTCTTCAATGAGAGAATAGTTTGGTCAATAGCTTTAAACCACTTGAAAGTAAGTGTGGTTGCCTGATTTACAGCACCGTTTGCAGGAGATGAAAGTACAACTGTTGAAGCTGTACCCACTGTCCTGAAGTTATAAGTTATACTGAATGCACTCCAGCCGGCAGTATTCTTAGCTCTTACTTTCCAGTAGTAAGTTGTTAAAGCATTTAAGCTTGAAAGTGCTTTTACTGAATCGCTTAATGTAGAATCGTTTAGTATTATGTTTGTAAATCCTGCATCTGATGCAAGAACAACACTGTATCCAGAGGCATACTGCGGTTTATTCCAAACAAGGTTCAGGCTCAATGGATTACCTGTTGAAGAATTAACAGGGCTGATTAGTACAGGTGCAGCAGGAACGGGTACGATTGTTGTCAAATTAAATGCCGAACTAAAAGCTCCCCACCCAATCTGATTCTTCGCTTTCACTCTCCAGTAATATTTTGTAATATTGCTGAGTCCTGTTATTGTTTTTGTTGTATCCGTTAATAAGCTATCCCTTCCAATTACATTCGCAAACGTTGAATCTGTACCGTATTCAAACAAATAATTGGATACAGTCAGTGATAAATTATTTCCATAATTATTATCAAACACTAAATCTTTTGAAAGTGTCAAATCAACAGCTTTAAACCATCTGAATGTAATTGTTAATGGCTGGTTTATTGCACCGTTTACAGGATTTGCAAGAATTACCTGTGAAGCATTTCCGATAGTTTTAAATGACCATGGACTACTGAATACCGACCATCCACCGACATTATAAGCCCTGATTCTCCAATAGTAACTTGTAAGAGGATTCAGATTTGAAAGTGCTTTTGATGTATCGGTTACAGTTGAATCATTAACCACCAAACCTGAAAAAACAGGGTCTGTTGATAACTGAATATTATAAAAAGACGCAGTACCAATTTTACTCCATACTAAACTCAAAGCAAGCGATTGACCTGATGCATTATTCAGAGGAGATATTAAAACAGGCGTTCCGGGTAAACTTACTATAGTTGTGAAATTCCATGAAGTACTGAAAGCACTCCAGCCGGAAGAATTCTTTGCTCTTACTTTCCAGTAATAAGTGCTTAAATAATTTAATCCTGTAACAGCATTAACGGTATCTGCTAATGTCGAATCATTTACTACCACGTTCAAAAACGCTGCATCTGTTGCAACAATAATATTATAGCTGGACGCATTACCTGACTTATTCCAGACTAAATTTATATTCACGGGGTTACCTGTTGAATTATCAGCCGGACTTACTAATATAGGGACTGAGGGAGAAGGACCCATTTCAAATGCACCAATCTGAGGGGGGGTTGCTCGTGTTATTCCGCCGAAATCTGTAGTAATACCTGTAACTGAAACACCATTCAACCGAACTGAAGACCTGTAATTGTCCGCTGATGTTCCACCCGGATTTGACAATACAGGGTTTGTGTTAAAACTGTTACCATCCTGACCTGTAGCTGACTGCCAATCTGAGAATGTTGTTCTGTCGGCATACAAATATCCAAGAACACCACCTGAGCCGGAAACAAAATAGTCATTGTAATTAATTGTCAAATTTGTTGTACCATTAATATAAACTGCATAGTGTTTGGCTGAAGGTGTTCCGCCTGAATTATTGCTTCTTCCATTTGTAAAAATATTATTCCTGATATCCCGTGTGGTTGTATTAATAGAATTATACAAAGCATACGTATTAGTAAACGCAGTAGAAGGAGCTGTACCTCCTATGTACACTGTATTAAAATAAATAATGTTTGTTCTTTCAGCGATATTATCTTCATACAAGCCCCATATCCGGCAATCGTTATTTACTCCTGTACCAAGCGAAACAATATTGTTATAAATATTTCTGATGGTCGAAGCTCCTCCTCCTGCGGTTGCTGTATTATCAAAATGAATACCTTTAAGTGCTGCTGCGGAAGTATTACCGGCATTTATACCCAGACTATGAATAAAATTGCCATAAATACTGGACGTACTGGCAGCAGTTGGTCCCTGGAAATAAATGCCGCAGACCTGAACCGCAGCACTACCGGAATTTGTGTTGTATAAATTATATATTGTGTTCCCGTAAATATCCTGTGTGTAACCTCCCAAACCACTTCCCGTGGCAATATGGCTGATTCCAATTACAGATGAAAGATCTGCAGTATTAAGATTGACAGATGTACTTTTTAAGTCATGTATAGTATTATTTGTAACAGTAAAACGTCTGGAGCCGGCGGCTCTTATACCGATTGTATTAGACAATAAAACATCTGATCCGATACCCGTGTTTGTGAGGTTTGCGATTGTATTGTTATTAAGAACAACATTAGCACTACCGGTTGTGCTAATAATACCATTTAACTGCTGAGCTACATAACTTGCATTGTTACAATAAATACTGTTTGCAGTTGAAACACTGCCGATAATATTATTTTCAAGGATTACATTATTTAACTGTAGTCCTGCACCTAAAGATATAGCATTAAAGTTGATTGCATAACTTGATGAATTCTTGGTACAAGTAAATCCTCCTATTGTGTTGTTCGAACAGTATGAATTTTTACCTGCAGTTGTGCAAGGATTATAATCTATTCCATAAGCAGTTGCTGCAGCAGAATTTGTTGAGCCAATATAAATTGAACCTGTGCCTGTTGATGCTCCAACTGAATTATTGTCAATATTAACCCACGAGCTTGAAGTAGTATAAATACCACGAAAGGGTACAGTATTTGCGCTTTGCTGCAAAGAAATATTTTTTATTGTATTGTTATTAACAGTACTCACAGATCCTGTACCGGTGGAATTAATATAAATAGCATTAAAAGAAATACTTCTGGAAGTAGCATCATGTGTAATGGTGTATGCTGTTCCCCCGCAGTGGGCTGATGTCCCCCCAATATAATTTCCGTCAATAGTTACATAACCGGCACCCGTCGTATTGGCTATATAAATAGAATACAAAGTAATACTTGCTGCTAAAGTTACTGTGGTGGATTGATAAAAACTGTTCCCGGTTATTGTGAAATTAGAAGAATAGGATGAAAGACTTATAGCGGATTGAATGGCTGCGGAAGCAGAATAATGATCATAAAAATTGTTATTGTTAATGGTGTTTCCGCTGTTGTCAAAGCCGGCTGAACCTAATGAATATATACAGTTCGTTGGCGAGCCTCCGCTTGATTTGGTTATATCACAATTGTTAATGTTATTGTTATCGTTTCCGTTACCCGATACAGCGGTGGAAAATGTAATAACACCATTTCCAGAACCCGTGCCAGATCCTTTAATTACGCAATATTTTATAATATTGTTCTCAGCAGAATTATAAATACGAATTGTGTAGCTACCAGATGATACTGCTGTACTTTGAATGGTTAAATTCCTATCGCCGCTTTGATTAACCCTGCCGTCAATAGTAACATTATCGGCTCCATTGATGTCTAGTAAAATTCCGGTAGCGGTTTTACCGATTATTACACCTGATACTGTTGGGTAAATTGTTAAAGAAGTCCATGTCCCTGAGTTTAAAACAGCAGTGCCGGTTTCGGTTGTACTTGCAGTAAGTGTGATTACAATGTTATTGCCGGTTTGAAGCTGACCGTTTATAGCTGAAAAAGCTAGAGTTAATGTCGTATAAGTGCCGTTACTTGAAGCATGTGCACCGCTGACGGTTACCTGCCCTAAAACATTCATCTGTACAAAGAACAGATAAATTACGCTAATAAATAAACTTTTCTCACAATAATTGTTTTTAGAATTAATTAATCGATAAAGAGTTAAATTTTTCAAATACGAGAAATTTGGTATGTTAATTAGCCTATTACTCATTTGATTAATAGCATTTTCTTATGATCTATGAATTTTCCTGCTTCGATAGAATAAAAATACACACCTGAAGACAGCATACCAGCTTCAAACTTTACTTCATAAAATCCGGCATTTTGACGTGAATTCACAAGATCTTTGATAAGTTTACCTGAAACATCAAATATTTTCAGAATTACAAAAGAGTTTTCTGCAAGTTCATATTTTATTGATGTTGAGGGATTAAACGGATTCGGATAGTTCTGACTGAGTGAGAAGTTATCAGGAGCGGTTGTACTAAAAGGTGATACACCGACTGAAGTAGTTCCGATTTCCACGACAATTACTCTGTCCGGTGTTCCCTGTACCAAAGAAACTATGACTCTTTTTCCGGGAATCAATGTTGTCGTTATTTCACAACCGCCAGATGCTAACGGAGCACCGGTAGTTAAGGGTACAATAAGATATATAGAATCGATTATTGCGAGAGTAGTCGCATTATATCTTTTAAATTGTATTGCATTTGTTTGTGCAGGAGAACAGTCGGTACTAACCCATAAATATGGTCCTGCTAGGTTATCATCGTAAGCAACTCCATAACAACCGGATGCCGGCATAATGATTGATGCTCCGGGTATTGCATTGCCGAGAGTATCATAGCATTTTAAAGGACCTGTGAAATTGTTAGTACCTGCCCAGAATCCTTTTCTCACAGGATCCCAAGTTAGAGCCCTTATTGAAGCCGCTCCGGTGCAAGGAATAGCTTTTTCCATATGACCTGTATTAGGGTTTATTCCATAAATCGTATTTGATAATGGTGAGCCCCAGATTTTGCCGTTAGCAAAAGCAAGGTCTCTAAATTCTGTTCCAGCATTAAATGAATCCACCTTAACCCAACTTGTATTTATTCTGCTAAATATACCACCACTGAATTTCCCTGTTACAAAATATGTGCCTGTCCAGCAAACCCCATAACTTAAAACAGTACCTAATAAGGAATCAACATTATGATTTCTTAAAAGGTCGCCAAATGCTAACGGATAATCGTTTTCTCCGGCGATAGGAGCAATACTAATACTCAATGGATTTACATCATTGTTAAACGATGTTTTTATGTCTTTTTGGGCAGACGCATTCATCGAAAATGCAAGTAACACAACAAGTAAAAATGTCAATCTTTTCAATTTTTTATATTTAGTTTAAAAAAGGTTTTAGGATACTCATTTAATATATAACATTTTTTTCTGTTCATGAAATTTACCTGCATCAATAGTATAAAAATACACACCTGAAGACAGCATACCTGCATCAAACTTTACTTCATAATATCCGGCATTTTGATTTGAATGTACAAGTTCATTAACAAGCTTGCCAGAAATATCATATACTTTAAG
>Ga0172380_10006213_pt1 | contig 14007 bp, 11 predicted proteins | sample Leawe162metaG_FD_119747 | JGI IMG/M metagenome (GOLD analysis project Ga0172380, IMG submission 119747) | Leachate microbial communities from a municipal landfill in Southern Ontario, Canada - Leachate well 162 metaG | ecosystem: Engineered > Solid waste > Landfill > Unclassified | place... | reverse complement strand
GATGTCAAAAATTTTTTCTATTTCCCAGTTTTTTCTAAGTAATTTTTGGTACAGACTGTAGAGTTGTTTGGCGCGGTTGTCCAGCGAGTAAACATTGATGCCGGCTTTTTTCAATTCATGACTGATTTTGTGTTTAGTTTTTTCCAGAGTTTGAGTGATATTAGCCAAGGCCTGTTCTTGGATCGCTTTCACTTTTTCGTATTCCTTGGGGAACACATAAGGGAAAGATAGGTCTTCCAACATTCCCTTGAATTCACCCATGGCCAGACGATTGGCAATGGGAGCGTAGATTTCCAAACTCTCCAGAGCGATGCGGTAGCGTTTGTTGGGCTGGTGTGCGTCTAGGGTCATGAGGTTGTGGACGCGGTCGGCGAATTTAATGATCATGACGCGTACATCCTCCGCCATAGCCACGAACATTTTACGCAGGTTTTCAATGTAGCGTTCCACGCCGCGGTATTTGAGAGCCCCCAATTTGGTGATGCCTTTGACCATGCTGGCGATATCTTTGCCGAAATTTTTTTCAATATCCGCGATAGTGACTTTGGTATCTTCGGGCACATCATGCAAAAGAGCCGCCGAAATGATGTGCGGATCAATGCGCATGAGCGCGAGAATGTAGGCGGTAGTGAGGGGGTGAGAAATATACGGTTCACCGGATTTGCGCGTTTGTCCGCTGTGGGCGTTATCGGCGAAATCATAAGTTAACCGTAAAAGATCCAGATCTTTTTGCTGGCTGTATTTTTTTACTTCCTTGATGAGCAATTCAATATCTAAATTTTTAGGAATTGCTATCATAATTTGCTTTGAATTATTTTTTGTAGACGCACTCTTTATTACTACATTTTATACCGCCTTTGGCGGTTTCGATGAGGAGCGATCCGCATTCCGGACATTTTTCCCCGGTGGGTTTGCCGCTAAAAGCGGTTTTGCAGTCGGGATAGCGGTTGCAGGCGTAAAACGGCCCGCGGCGCGAGCGTTTCATGACAATTTCGCCTAGGCCACAGACCGGGCATTTAATGCCGGTGGAAGAATTTTGTTCGGCGATGTTTTTGATGTTTTTACATTTGGGGTAAGCGGTACAGGCGAGAAACGGTCCGAAGCGCCCAACTTTTATGGCCATGTCCGATCCGCATTTCTCGCATTTTTGCCCGGCGTACTTGGCTTTGAGTGCCTTGACCTGTTCAGTGTCGGCTTGGCCGTTTTTGTCTCGGTCGGATCCGGGCATGGGTTTGATGTTTTTACATTCCGGATACCCGGAGCAGGCGAGAAATTTACCGTAGCGGCCCATTTTAATAATCATCGGCGCTCCGCACTTATCGCAAATTTCGTCGGATTTTTCTTCGGTGAGTTCTTTTTTGTCCAGTTCTTTGTCTTTGGCTTTGAGATTGGTTTTGAATGGACCATAAAAATCCGCGATGAGTTTTTTCCATTGCTGTTCCCCGCGCGCCACTTTGTCGAATGATTCTTCCATCTGGGCGGTAAAATCTAAGTCCACGATTTGCGGAAAATGCGCGACGAGTAAGTCGTTGACTACAAAAGCAATTTCTTTGGGCGCCAACCGTTTTTGATCATTGCGTTCCACATAGCCGCGGTCTTCAATGGTGGCAATAGTAGGGGCATAGGTGGACGGGCGACCAATACCGTATTCTTCCAGGGCTTTGACGAGAGTGGCATCGCTATAGCGGGCCGGCGGTTCGGTGAAATGTTGTTCCGGTTTAAGTTCTGCGCAGTTTACGGCGGTGCCGGTTTTGAGCACGGGTAAAAGATTTTCTTTGGATTTGTCGGGATAAAGTTTTAAAAAGCCGTCAAACACAATCGTCTGGCCGGTGGCGCGAAAGGTATATTTGTTGGCACTGGTAATTTCAATCGTGGTGGCGTTGATTTCCGCCGGGGCCATTTGCGTGGCCATGGCGCGCCGCCAGATGAGATCGTAAAGGCGTAATTGGTTTTTGTCGAGCCAGGGCGCCAGATCGTCGGGGGTGCGACTGGCATCGGTCGGGCGTACGGCTTCGTGCGCTTCTTGCGCGTTTTTACTTTTGTTTTTGTAAGTACGCGGCGCGGACAGGGCGTATTTATCGCCAAATTCTTTTTTGATGGTATCATTCGCTTCGCTCAAAAATTTTTCGGATAGATTTACCGAATCGGTACGCATGTAAGTGATCAGACCGACTGATCCCTCGGAGCCGAGCTCCATGCCTTCATAAAGTTGTTGGGCCAAACGCATGGTTTGTTTGGCGGAAAATCCTAGGCGATTGTTGGCTTCTTGCTGGAGGGCGGAAGTGGTGAATGGGGGAGAAGGGAAGCGTTTGGTGTTTTTGCTGTCTACCGCAGTGACCGCATATTTGGTTTTTTCCAGGTCAGCTAAAATTTTACCCACTTGTTTTTTATTTTTGATATCCAATTTGTCTAATTTTTTTCCGGCGATGGCGTGGAGATGCGCGGTGAAATTTTCTGGTTTTTTCGTTTCGGCAAAAATACCATCAATGCTCCAATATTCCTGCGATTTAAAATTTTGGATTTCGCGTTCGCGCTCTACTACCAGGCGCACGGCCACCGATTGCACGCGGCCGGCCGAGAGTCCTTTGGCGACTTTGCGCCAGAGAAACGGGGAGAGTTCATAGCCCACGAGCCGATCCAAAATGCGGCGCGCTTGTTGCGCGTCCACGAGTTGCAGATCGAGCGGGCGAGGATTTTTTAGGGCTTCGTCAATGGCGGATTTGGTGATTTCGTGAAAAACAATTCTTTTTACTTTTTTCGGATCGATGTTTAAAATACTGGCGAGATGCCAAGAAATGGCTTCGCCTTCGCGGTCCTCATCAGTCGCGAATAACACTTCGTCGGATTTTTTCGCGCTGTCTTTGAGCTCTTTGGCCACAGCCGCTTTGTCTTTGCTGATGATGTATTGCGGTTCAAAATCGTGTTCAATGTCCACCCCCATTTTGCTTTTGGGCAGATCGCGCACATGACCAAAAGAGGACTTCACGACGAAGCCCTTACCGAGAAATTTGGTAATGGTTTTGGCTTTGGTGGGGGATTCGACGATGACGAGTTTGGACATAAATTAGCTTAATTATCGTATCTTATACCAAAACGCCCCAAAAGTCAATTATTGGGGGTTTAGGACACCAAAACATACTTCATTCCGCCCATATTTACGACCTGTTTTTTCATTTCCATGACGGTAATGGTGCTCAATACCAACTGTCCGGGCAGGCCGGTGATTTTGATGATTTCGTCAATGTGTTTGGGCTCGCGCGCTAGGGCGGACATGATTTCGGCTTCTTGGGGCGAGGCGGCGGTAGGCAGGGTGGGTTGGATTAGTTTTTGAGTGTTTTGGAGGTTGAGGGCCTCGAGGATATCATCGGCGCAGGTGACTACGCGCGCGCCCAGTTTAAGTAGGTTGTTATTGCCGGCGCCGGTCGCGGCGGTAATGGGGAAGGGCACGGCCATGACTTCGCGGTTGTAATCCAAAGCGGCGCGGGCGGTGACAAGAGCGCCGCTTTCTTCGGGAGCTTCGATGACCAAAGTGCCAAGCGACAATCCGGCGATGATGCGGTTGCGCGCCGGAAAAGAATATTGAGTGGGTATAAACCCGGGCGGGTACTCGGAAACAATGGCACCGCCGCTGGCAATGACGCGCTCGCCGAGCGCGCGGTGGCTGGCGGGATAGACATTATTTTTGTTTACTCCCGAACCAAGCACGCCCACAGTGATGCCTTTGCCGGCAAGAGCGGCTTCGTGCGCGATACCGTCAATGCCAAAAGCAAGGCCGCTGATGATGGCTACGCCGGCGCGGGCGAGGGGTTCTACTAATTTTTGGCAGGCCATTTTTCCGTAATCGGTGTAGCGGCGCGTGCCAACAACGGCGAGGGCGGGTCGGTCGTCGGTCGGTAATTTGCCGCGGATAAATAATGTAATGGGTGGATCGGAAATTTCGGCGAGTAGTGCTGGATAACCCAGTTCGCCCAGCGACACGGTGGTGATATTTTCTTTGGCCAGTCGTTCGGTGATCTTTTCCGTGGGATTGGCTTCGCGCCAGACGATAAATTCATGCGCGATATTTTCTTCGAGTCCGGCCGCGACCATTTCGGGCAGTTCGGCTTGCCAGAGATTTTCCAAATTGGAAAAATAAGCCCGCAGTTTTTGCCAGCGGGGATAAGTCATTTTGGGGAAGTGCGAAATTTGTGCTAGATGATTTTGCATGCTTATGGATAAATAATCACGGAAAATAGTTCCCAGTTCGTCCGAATATTAAATATTTAATTCAAAGTGGACTCATAAGGAACTTTTTTCCGTGATTATTTATCCACTTTGTCAGTATGCGCGTCAATACATGTTATACGCCAACTAACTCCTTTATAATATTTTTAATCACATCTTCCAAAATCTCCATTTCCGCTTTAGAAAATTTTCCCAACACAAAATCCGCCTGGTCGTCGTATTTATCCATTTCTGGCGTGGCGATGCCGATGCGCACGCGGGTAAAATTTTGCGTGCCCAGGTGTTCAATAATGGATTTTATCCCATTGTGACCGGCCGGCCCGCGATTGGTTTGAATTTTGTATTCGCCGAGAGGAATGTCTTTATCGTCGTGGATGATGGTGATGTCGGTGGATTTTACATTATGTTTTCTAGCGGCGTAGGCCACGGCCACCCCGGAGTTGTTCATGAAAGTTTGGGGTTTGAGCAGTTCCACCGTTTCGCCGTTGATTTCGGTTTTAGCGTAAAGCGCTTGGGCTTTTTTGCTTTCTTTCCAATCGGTCGCCATTTTATCCAACACCAAAAATCCGGCATTATGCCGCGTGCGTTCAAATTTTTTACCCGGGTTGCCCAGGCCGATAAGGAGTTTCATAATCGAAATGAGTGAGAGAAAAGATTAAATGTATTTCATCTTTTCCGAACGAATGAGATTATATCGTAGATATATTGTGGATAAATTACCTTGACATTAGTTTAAAGATACTATATACTATATCTAGATCCACACGAAAAGTACCTCTCAAGGGTAAGTCCTTCAGCGGTGCTTTTTATTATACTCCAGTTTTTCTTTTAAGTTATCCATATAAATAAGCTTTTCTTTGGCGGTATCCATTAACAAAGACGAGCAAGTTTGTTTATAAGGGCTCATTACTTTTTCTAATCTTTCGTGTTGATACAAAAATCTAACCAAGGAATAAAAGTCTCCGTCGCTGGTGATAATTAATGCTTTGTCAAAATGGTTCTCATAAAAATCAGTCATAGCTTGAACTACCAGATCGGCGTCAACGTTGCCTTTGTGTTTACCATCCTTGTCTGGTAATACCGGTTTGAATTTTAAAATGAAGCCGGCTTTTTGGAGTGTATCGTAAAGATCTTGATTTTCTTGAATATAGCCAATAAAAATATAAGCAATCGAAATATTGTATTTATCTTTTAAATAAACACGGAAACGAAAGTGGTCTAACTTCCAGCCCAAGGATTTGATTCCAAGATTTAAGTTTTGACCGTCAATGAAGGCGTAATTGTTGGGGCGAGAGGACATAAAATAAAATCTTGGCCGTATTTTAGCACAAAAACCGCCCCTTGACAAATTGGCGGTTTGGTGCTATATTAATGTGTCGTTTCCGCTCAAGGCCTGCCTCGCGGCACGGCGGGCGGACCCCTTTGGGGCTTTTACAATCAATCCTAGCCTGCTTTTTAGCTTGTCATTTCCGCGTCCTGAAGGATCCCTTTGGGAAAAGCGGGAATCCAGAATGCAAAATAGAAAGAAGGCTGGGAAATTACTCCCGGCCGTTTGCGTGTCTGCTTGGTTTATCAACAGTATGTTTGGCAATGTCGCCAGATGTATTGTTGTTTTGCCGGCAGATGCGAGGAGGTAATTAGAATGGATAGAATCACGATGGCTCAAATGGATGAATTTTGGACGCAGAAAAACCTTTCAAATTCGCGGTTCAACCGCGACAACTTTCAGGCTTATCTGCGGAATCCGGATGGATTCTTGGGCGGCAGTTTTATCCGCACCCTCTACACCGGCGGCCCTGGTTTGATCGGGCGGTTGAAGGCCAAGGGGGCGTTCGCCTCTTCGGACTCGAAAATCAACGATGACCGGTACCCGACCGTCGGCACCGGTAAGGTGAATGTCCGTTTTGACATCTTGCGCGGGGTCGACCTGAAACGGCTGGATGGCTATGTCTACCGGATCGATGTAGGGGCCGCTTTCCGCGCCAAGGGCATGCGTTGTCCCAAGCCGGAAGAGGCACTGTTGGTTCCCGCCGAGGACCAGCAGATCGGCCGGGGTGACCACCCATTGGCTGCCTTTCTGTTCGGTTCGGGCGACGTGTTCATCGTGTGCGAGCTCGGTGGATGTCGCAGCCTCTACCTCGACTCCGACCACGGCGGGTGGCTTTCGAACTACGATTTCCTCGGCGTCTGCGAGTAGCCCTCGGATTCTTGCTTGGCACTTACCGGTGTCCTTCGGTCGCTTGGCCTAGTTCATTCACCCCCCCACGGAGTAAAATCCGTGCGGGGGTATTTTTTTAGTTATTTTCTCATCTTACTCATCTTGATTACAAGCGGGCAAGCGAAAAATCCCCAGCGCTCGCGCAAACGATTTTCCAAGAAGTGGATATAGGATATGTGGACAGAAGTTTTAGGTTTGATGAGGATCTCAAACATGGGTGGGTCGGTACGCAATTGGCTCATGCCCAAAATTTCCGGATGGCGTACGCCTTGGCCGCGAGTAGGGAGATGTTTTTTCACCGAGCGTTTGATGAAATCGTGCAGATCATCGCCGGACACCTCGATCTGCCGTTCGCGCCAGGCGCGGATGATGTCGGGAAAAATTTGATGCACGCGGTAGCCGTTGAGGGCACTGACAAAAATTATCGGCGCGAAATCCAAATGCGGAAATTTTTTGTAAACTAGATCTTTTACTTCATTACGAAAGGAATCGTCATTGTCTTCGGCTTTGTCCCATTTGTTTACAATAATCAAAACACTTTTGGTATGTTCGCGCAAAAGCCCGGCGAGCTGCTGGTCCTGGTCGCTGATGGGCTCGGTGGCGTCGAGCACAAACAAAACAATGTCGGATTTATTGATCATATCCAAACTCTTGCCGATGCCTTGCTTTTCCAAATCGCCGCTCACTTTTACTTTGCGGCGGATGCCGGCGGTGTCCACGAATAAAATATTGGCCTTTTCGTATTCCACCAAAATATCGTGCGGCTCGCGGGTAGTGTGGGGCATGTCCGAGACGATTACCCGGTCTTCGCCGATGAGTTTGTTAAATAAAGACGACTTGCCGACATTGGGTCGCCCCACCACTGCCACCCGAATGGCTGGGATATCCTTGATTCTTTTAGGTCGCCGGGGAAGTTTGTTGAGATGCGTATAGACCAAGTCAAGCAGGTCGCCCAAATTGGCGCTATTTAGCGCTGACACCGGAAATGGCGTGCCCAGGCCGAGTCGGATCAGGTCGCGCTCGTGGATTTGCTCGCGCAAAGCAGCCGTGTCGGCTTTATTGGCCACAAAAATAATTTTCTTGTTTTTACCGTGCGTCAATTTTTGCAGTCGGCGCGCTAATTCTTTTTCTTGCGACATGATTTCGTCTTGAATGTCGACCACAAATAAAATCACATCGGCTTCGCCAAGAGCGATTTCGGTCTGATGGATAATGTCGTTTTCCAGAGGCACCTTATCGTCAAAAGTTAACCCGCCAGTATCAATCAAACGGAAATTTTTACCGCGCCAGCTGGCGATAGCCATATTGCGGGTGCGGGTGGTGCCGGGGACATTAGAGACGATGGCCAAATTTCTTTCCAAAATTTTATTGAATAAAGTGGATTTGCCGACATTAACTTTGCCCACCAGTGCGACAGCGGGTAAATTTTGGTCTAAAATTTTTGCGGGAGTAGCCATAAGTTAGATATAAGGTATTAGGTTGTAGGTATTAGGTGCGTGAGGTAAAGGTATGTTGTGGTGCGTTTCACGACCTAAAACCTTATACCTAATACCTAACACCCCGTTTACTGTTTATCTTCCCCCAGTATCACCAAAATATCCGTATCCGGACGGTATTTAAGTCCAATTTCGGTGCTGGTGGTATCGGGGCTGTCAAAATTTTCCGTGAGCCAGTCGGGTAGCGCGGCGGTGGCCGTGACACCCAATTCTTTTTCCAAATTGGAGATGATTTCGGTTGGGGCGGATTGGTTGATAAGATAAATGGCGGTTTTATCCAGCGGGCGCTGTACGCTATTTCCGACTGAGGCGATAGTAAAGCCCTTGGCTTCTAAAAGCGTCTGAAATTTGGCCGCGAGCCCGACGCGCCATGTGCCGTTTTGAATTTCAATTTTGGCGGCGGGGAAAACCGGACGATTGGCGCTCGCCGGCGCGGCGGTAGTCACCTGACTCGCGGCAGTCGAACCGCTAGCTTCGAAAATATTTTTTATCGCTTCATTGATAGCGTCAAAATTACCAGTGCGTGGGCCCAAGAGAAACGCTCCATCTTGGCCGAAATATGAATATAAAAATCCGTCGGGCGCGTTATCCAATACCAAAGTTTTTACATTACTGTTCATTTCACGCGCCAGTCCGGCCAGGTACATGATTTGGCCAAAATTTAAATTGGTGGTGACATGGTTGGATAGAGAACTTAACATTTGTTGAATTTTTACCGGATTGGTGTAGGTGCCAAAAGATAGCAGTCGTTCTTTGAGCGCGGAGAGCACTTGCTGTTGGCGGCGCGCGCGGGCAAAATCCGAACCCTCGCCGTTGTTGCCGTGGCGCGAGCGGGCATACTGCAAAGCACGCTCACCGTTCATAGTTTGTACGCCGGCGACAAAACTTATCGGGGCGTAGGTTTGATTGGGTCCGGGGAATTCATTATCAGTAAAGGCGCGCGGCACATCAATGGTTACTCCCCCTACGGCATTGATCAAGTCTTCGAACGCTGTGAAATCCACGCGGATATAATAGGGAATATCCAGAGCGAAGGTCTTGGCGAAAATTTCACGGGCAAATTCACCGCCGCTGCCGGGAGTTTTGGCTTCACCAAACGCGTTGGCAAAATTTATTTTATATACTCCTTGTTTGGGAATGGTTACTCCCAAATCGCGCGGCACCGAAATCATGGCCACTTCTTTGGCGCTGGGTTTGAGCGAGATAATGATATTGGTATCGGTAAGAAACGGGCCGTCGTGGCCCACCCCGCCCATACCGAGAAGCAGAATATTCACGCGATCGTCGGTTTCGCCGGCCAGGACTTTGTCGGATTTAAAAATATAATTTTTGACGGTTTGCAGGAAACTCACCCGGCGCGGTTTGAGAGTGATGGGGTCGTAGACGCTCGCGTCGGCGGGCAGTTCGGAGAGAGAGAAGTAGCGAACGGTGCAGTTGACTCCGCCGGCCAGAATGATGAGCACAATAAAATACAGCCACCAGCGTTTTTTGCGCGGTGGTTGTTCGAGTCCATAGCGGCGTCGCGGTTTGAGGAAATTGGGCGGCTGTTGGTCAAATTGTGGTTGCTCGTTAGTTTCCCCCGTCAGATTTTGATTTTCCTGATCCATAGTGGGTGTATTGTAGCAAAAAAATGAAAAATGATCAATCCCTTTGGTTTTATTGGCAATTTAACGCCATATTCTTGCTTTTTTACGGCATTTATGATATGCTATGCACTAGCGGACAATTAGCTCAGCTGGTTAGAGCGTCGCATTCACATTGCGAAGGTCACAGGTTCAAATCCTGTATTGTCCACGACGCTAAGCGTCGTCATCGACACGCTGGGCGTCTCACTACTTTTAGAATAATTATATGCCTATCAACATTCTCAAAGAAAATGTGAATTTGGGAAAAATCATGTTTCAATGGACGGTGAAAGAGTACGAAAAATACACGCGTGAACGCGGTTGGTATATTGTGGTAGGGATTATTGGGATTGCGCTTTTGGCCTATGCCATTATCGCGGCCAATTACTTGTTCGCTTTGATTATCGCGCTTATCGGAATTATTACTTTTTTACACGAGATGCAAGATCCAATGGATGTGCCTTTCGCCATTACCGAGACGGGCATTGTGCTCGGCAGTAAATATTATCGCTACAGTGAAATAAAAAGTTTTTGGATAATTTATAATCCGCCCGAAGTGAAAAAATTGTATTTTTCCACCGATGGAGTTTTGAAAGGACAGTTGCAGGTGTCGCTATTGGATTATGATCCGCGGCCGTTGCGTCAATTTTTGAGCCAATATATAATGGAGGATTTAGAGCAGGAAGAAGAACCACTTGGAGATACTTTGGCGCGTCGCTGGCAATTGCACTAAGAGGTATATAAAAGATGATCGCCCCCGTCGTTCAATGGATAGGACATTAGCCTGCGAAGCTGAAAATCCAGGTTCGACTCCTGGCGGGAGCACCAAGCAAAATCCCCAATTGGGGATTTTGTGTTTTTGGTTTAGGGGTGATAAAATTACTCCATGATTACGCCATCCACCAAAATCATCGACCTCAATCGCGTGGGTAAAACATTGGCCCGCCGGCTCAAACACCTCGGGATTGCCACCGCGCAAGACCTTTTGTTTTATTTTCCGTTTCGCTACGAAGATTATCGCCAAGTGGTGCCGATTAAAGAATTGCATGATGGTATTAGGGTAACGGTGCGAGGGCGGATAGAACTGATTGCCAACAAACGCAGTTTTCGTAAACGAAAAATGATTACCGAGGCTCTCATATCGGATGAGTCGGGGAGTCTGCGGGTGGTGTGGTTCAACCAGCCGTATATTATCAAAATGTTAAAGCCGGGCGACACGGTGAATTTATCGGGCAAGGTGAAATCGGATATGCTGGGGGCGCAACTCGCGAGTCCGATGTATGAAAAAGTTTACCTAGATTCTTCGGGCCGCGCGCAGCAGTCGACTCACACCGGTCGGCTGGTGCCGATGTATCCACTCACCGAAGGCATCACCCAAAAGCAAATGCGGTTTTTGGTGGGGCAGGTGATTGGGCTCGCCGATGAAATCAAAGAGTGGATCCCGGAAGAAATTTTAGAAAAAAATGATTTAGTACCACTGCCATCCGCCCTGCGCGGCATCCATTTTCCGGTGGATGAAAAGGATTTGGCGCAAAGTACGGCCCGGCTCAAATTTGGCGAGCTGTTTTTATTGCAAATGAAAGCGGCGCGGGCGAGATTGGCTAAGCAGAGCGAAAAAGCGCCAGTGATGCCATTTTTAGAAGCACAAATTAAGGATTTTGTCAAGGGTCTGCCCTTTGCCCTTACCCGGGCGCAAAAGGTGGCGGCGTGGGAGATTTTGCAGGATTTGGAAAAAGCCATGCCAATGAATCGGTTGCTGTCTGGTGATGTCGGGAGCGGTAAAACTGTGGTAGCGGCCATGGCGTCGTATAGCGCGGCGCTAAATGGTTTTCAGGCGGCACTGATGGCGCCGACGGAAATTTTGGCGCGGCAACATTTTGATTCAATCGTAGAATTATTGGGAGACAAGATTGGAGTGGCGCTATTTTCTCGGTCGCAATTTTTTTGCAATATGAAAGAGTTCGCGGACAGTGGCAAGAAAGAGATTATTAAATTAATAAATAGTGGAAAAATTCAAATTATCATCGGCACCCACGCGTTGCTTTCCGAAAAGGTGGAGTTTAAAAATTTGGGGCTGGTAATTGTGGACGAACAGCATCGGTTCGGGGTGGAGCAGAGAAAAGAAATTAAGAATAAAAGTGAAAAAGATAAGGGATTGCATCCGCATTTTTTAAGCATGACTGCGACTCCCATACCGCGGTCGCTCGCGCTTTTGCTTTACGGCGATTTGGATTTATCGGTGCTAAACGAAATGCCGCCCGGGCGCAAGCCAATCATTACCAAGCTGGTAGAGCCGGCAAAACGCGACCAAGCGTACGGATTTATTCGCGAGCAGGTGAAGCAGGGGAGGCAGGTGTTTGTGGTATGTCCGCTGATACAAGTTGTCATTCCCGTGCAGGCGGGAATCAGCGACTCAACAGAGCAGATCCCCACTTTCGTGGGGATGACAGCTGGAAGTCGGGACGATCGGCGCAGTGTCATGTCCGAATACGAAAAACTTTCCCAAAAAATATTTCCCGACTTGCGCGTTAATTTTTTGCACGGCAAATTAAAAGACAAGGATAAGGTGATGCAGGATTTTAAAAATGGCCAGTGTGATATTTTAATTTCTACTTCAGTCGTAGAAGTGGGGGTGGATGTGCCCAATGCCTCGGTGATGATGATCGAGGGGGCGGATCGGTTTGGCCTCGCGCAACTGCATCAATTTCGCGGGCGGGTGGGGCGTTCTACCCATCAGTCATATTGTTTGCTTTTTACCGATTCGGACGCGGATAAGGCAGTGGAGCGATTGAAATTTTTTGAACAGCATCATGATGGATTTAAACTAGCAGAAAAGGATTTGGAAATGCGCGGGCCCGGTGAGGTATACGGGGTAGAACAAAGTGGCATGATGAATTTGCGTTTGGCCAAACTTACGGACCGGGATTTAATAAAAAAAGCGCGGGACAGCGCGCAGGATGTTATCGGCCGGATTGATGATTTTATTTTATTGAAAAAGAAAGTAGAGAGATTTGGTAAAGAGGTACATTTGGAGTAGGAATCATCAATCTCACGCCATTAATTGCACGAATATGATTGGTGGATAAAAATTAGTGGTTCAAATTCGCGGTTCATTGACAGGATCAGGTTTTTGGTATAAGTTGTTTGTAGTTCCTAGGGCAGTGTACATAAAGGGGTTACATTGCCTTTCATACACACCTTGCAAGCAGGAAAGGGGAAAAGGGATGCGAAGCAGAATGAAGAAATTTTCGCGAGAAGAGATTAATCTAATTCACGCTACGCTCTTTGCGACGCGGCCAAAGGATGCCTGCCAGGGGAAGCAAAAACCGGTGCTGTTCGCGGATATTGTCGGGGGCAAGTCAAAAACGGCCTTAAAATTCAAGCTGGTCGAGGAGACGCTGCCTACAGGGAAGAAGGGACAACATCCCCACCTGGAGCATACGCTGGGTGTGGCCACCAGTGGGCATGTTTATGCCCTAACCCAGGTGTTAGTGGCCCATCCCAAGGTCGGAATGGCCGGGATCGAGAAAATCGGCAAGGGCGAGGCTCGCCTGGTCTTGGCTTAAGCCCGCTTCTTCCAATCTTTCACTCGTTGAACCCACCCGCATTCCGCGGTTATCGGGCCATGCCGGTACTCACTTCTTAACCCTGCAAACCTACTGCCAGGAGAGAAGATTGAGCGCCGGCATTTTTTTATTTATTATTTTCCATCATCTACAAATTGGTATCCACTGATCTCGGTGATTTTTTTTCCTTCTTTTTGCTGTTGTTCCAATAGTTGGGGATTGAGGCGGTAATTTTTATCCCATTTTCCGCCGTATTGTTTTTTTAATTCCTCCAAGGCGGCCTGTTCGCTACTGGCTTTGATGATAAGCGTGCGCGCGTCGTATCCCCCGACATCATGCGTTAGATCAATGGCAATATATTGCGCCGGTTGGTTGTCTGGGGATGGTAAAACGATGAGGCCGACGCTATGATAGGTAAATTGGGCAAAAGCGCCTACTAATTTACCTTCGCTGCGTACATCAAAATATTGGGATTGGGGGTGGCGCTGTAAAAAACTAGGCGTAGTTTCCGTTTTTTGGGCGAGTAAGTGTCCAAAGTGTTGGGCCGCTTTATTACAGTTGGCAAGAAAATATTGTTCGGTGGCCTGCGGTGTGCCTTTGGAAGTATAAAATTGTTGTATTAATGTTTCTAATTCGTGGCTTAATTTTTCCGATTTTGGTCCCAGGTCCAGCGGTTGGCGGTCATTTTTTTGGATAGTAATAATTTTAACTTCCGGCGGTTGTTTATCTTCTTGTTCCGGCGGCGTTGGCATTCTCATTTCTCGATGAATGCCTGCCCCTCGTCGTAGGATTGATCCCATATATTTTATTAAATAGTTTATTTTATTATTTTTTCCACCACCTCTTTCACATTCCCGATCGCCGCGAGTTTGAGGCCG
>Ga0172380_10006212_pt1 | contig 14008 bp, 8 predicted proteins | sample Leawe162metaG_FD_119747 | JGI IMG/M metagenome (GOLD analysis project Ga0172380, IMG submission 119747) | Leachate microbial communities from a municipal landfill in Southern Ontario, Canada - Leachate well 162 metaG | ecosystem: Engineered > Solid waste > Landfill > Unclassified | place... | reverse complement strand
GATTAGACAGTCGGCTTCGTTCTTAACTTCAGGTGAAATACCGTAAGGTCCGCCAATAACGAAAATTATTTTGGAATCAATTCCGGACAATTTAGCGGAAAATTGAGCGGAAGAGAACTCCTGCCCCTCTTCACTGAGAATAAAAACGCAACCGCGTTCTTTTTCCAAAGCTTTAAGAACAGCCCCCCCTTCCTTGTCTTTTGCACTATCCGGCAATTCACTGATTTCCAGTTTGGCATACGGGCTGATCCATTTGGCTAACTCATCAATTTTAGCCTGAATATTTTTATCTTTGATTTTTCCGATGCAAATTATTTTTATCAGCATACATCTTCCCACAGTAAAAACCGTTACGACTTTGCCATTGGAAGCCACTTAATGACATCTTGAATATATCTGTCCCAGAAACCCCACTCGTGACAGCCTGGGGCTTCCTGATAATGATATTCAAAATCCAGTCTGCGCATGTGCTCCCGGAATTTTAAATTATCGGCATAAAGGGAATCTTCAGTACCGCAACACTGGAATATTTTCGGCTTTTCTATATTTTTTCCCGCCAGCTGTGAGCTGAGAAAGAAAAGGTCGTTCATTGAACCGGGAATATTTTCCGGATTCCCAAAGATGTTAATCATTTCCTGACGCCATTGCGGAGTATCATATAGTTTAGCGAACCTGAAAACATCAGCGACACCGGAAAGACTGGCGGCGGCGGCAAATTTCTCCGGACAACGTAACGCCAGTTTTAGTGCGCCGTAGCCGCCCATGGAAAGACCGGCGGCAAACGTGTCTTCGCGTTTATGACTGACCGGAAAAAACGCTTTGACAATATCCGGAAGCTCTTCGCTGAGGTAAGTCCAGAATTTTCCACCGGCGGCCATATCGGCGTAAAAGCTGCGTTGCCCGTTGGGCATAACTACGACCAGGCCAGCAGCCGTAGCATAGCGTTCAATGGAAGTACGGCGACACCAGATGGTATTGTCATCGCTCAATCCATGCAGCAAATAGAGAACTGGAAAAGTTTTCTTATCCGGAACGGCATCTACGCCGATTGCGGTTTTAGCCGGTTGCGGCAGAATCACATTAATTTCCGAAGCCATGCCGAGAGCATCAGAATGAAAATTACATTGAATCAGAGCCATTATTAATTCCTTTACAAATTTCTTCTGTAGTTTCTTTTATCATTTTCAACACTTCTGTTGTAGGATTGATGTGATGACATTCGAGATTACAAGGGCCTTCGTAATCGGCGGCAATCAACATTTCGACAGCGCGCCGGATGTTAAGATGCCCGCAACCAGGAACCAAATGCTGTTCCCGCCCGCCCCGGTTGTCAGAAATATGAACGTTCCCGATAATGCCGCAGCAGTTTTCACAAACTTGTTTAAGGTCTTCTTTGAGGCTGGAATTATTTATATCAACAGTCACCTGAACGTATGGAGAATGAAATGATCTGACAAACCCGGCGATTTCCAGGCTGTCCGCATAACGTTCATCATATTTAGAATAAGGGGCGGTTTCAATAGCGAGAACAAATCCAAGTTCAGCGCATTTAACCCGAAGCTGTTCCACCACATCACTGAACTGCTTGCCATATTCTGTATTAATAAAGCGGTCAAGATAATGAATTACGTAAGGACACGGAGCAAACGCGGCGGCATCCTGCATCCGGACGAATTCTGTTTCCAGCGCGTATTTTCTTATGTCAGCATCCAGCGATATTGCTTCACTTTTCATGGTGCCGTGAACGGCCCACACCTTGAGTCCAATTTCCCGGATTTCAGTCAGCCGCTGCTTCAAATTGTCATGCTTACGGCTGATTTCAATGTATTCGTAACCTGCCCGTTTCAGTTTCTGAAGATACGAGATAAAATAGGTGTCATTTCCTCCCGCCCGAAAATAGAAGTGCTGATGCTGATTTTCATAATTTATATTTTCTCTAACTGGTTAAATGTTGTCCGCAGTCCACAAACAGAATTTGTCCGGTAATCGATTCATTACAAGCCAGAAAAATACTGGCGGCGGCAAGATCACAAAGCGCCACTTGACGGCCAAGCGGAACCGATTTTAAGGTTTTTTCCATTCCCAAATGTTCTTTTCCCGGCGGAGCCAACACTGGACCCGGGGCGATTGCGTTAATCCGCAAGCGCGGCGCTGATTCAAGCGCGGCCTTGAGCGTAGCATCGGCCAAAGCCCGTTTGGACAAAGCATAACCGCCGCTTGCCGGAACTGTGCCCGCAATTTCCTGGTCAAGAATATTAATAACGCAACCGCTCTTCAAGCCTGGCTGAGCGGCAAATTGTTTCATCAATAAAACTGGAGCCAGGCAGTTTATTTTAAAATGTTGCTCAATATCCGCGGCAGATTCTTCAAGCAAAGGCGACGGACGGTAAATAGAGGCGTTATTTATCAGAATATCCACTTTCCCAGTACGGCTGAACAATAATTCAGTTTCTGCGGAAGAGTTAAAATCGCACTTGACAACTTTATGGTTTTCAGGAAATGGAAGTTGCATTCTGAGTGTTTCAGCGGCAACGCAGGAAGCATTGCAGTGAATAATAACTCTGGCTCCGGCTGACGCAAACGCCCGGCAGAATTCACTGCCGATCCTGACCGCCCCGCCGGTAATTAAGACTGTTTTGCCTGCAATATCCATATTAAAACAAACCTTCAAATATTAGAAATACGATAGCTTCATAACTATCCGGTATCAAGCCGGAATTTAAAATTATCAATCTGAAGATAATTTAAGTTTTTCATTCTCCGGAATTGCTAAACGAGTTGACTTCTCGCAAGTTTATGGATAAAATAACTTCAGCATTTTTAAACAGACTGAATTTTTCAGAAAATTAAGGACTTCACAATATGGCCAGATATGTAACGATAAGCGCTTTCGGCGCCGCAGCCATCACCAGCGCCGGTTTCCGCGGCCAGGAAGCAGTGGATAAAATGATAAAACATTGGAACTGCGAGCTACAAAAAGTATTGCCCGACCAGCCGGATTTGATTATCGTTCCGGAAGCCTGTGACCGGTATTCCGACATGACGATGGAAGAAAAACAAAATTATTACCAGACGCGGGGCAATCAGGTCAGAGATTTTTTCTCGGCTCAGGCGAAAGCCAACCGTTGCTATATTGCCTATTCCGCCTGTCACGAAATGCCGGACGGAACCTGGCGCAACTCCACACAAATCATCGACCGTCAGGGAAATATCGCCGGGATTTACAGCAAGAACCATTTGGTCATCGAAGAAACCACTGAAGGCGGAATTCTTTGCGGAAAAGATGCGCAGGTAATTGAAACTGACTTCGGGAAACTGGCCTGCGTCATCTGTTTTGACTTGGGTTTCGATGAACTGCGCCTGAAATACGCAGCGCAACAGCCGGATTTAATCGTCTTTTGCTCCATGTATCATGGTGGACTGATGGAAGCCTACTGGGCCTACAGTTGTCGGGCACATTTTGCCGGCGCGGTCTGCAATCTTCCCTGTGAGATTATTTCTCCGGACGGACGAACTCTGGCTAAATCAACCAACTATTTTAATTACGTTACCAACTCCGTGAATCTGGATTGCAAACTGGTGCATCTTGATGGCAATTGGGAAAAACTTGATGCCATGCGCGCCAAATACGGGCGCAAAGTAAAAGTAGTTGACCCCGGGCTGCTGGCATCAGTATTGATTTCCAGCGAATGCGACGAATTCACGGTCAATGACTTGATTAAGGAATTTGACATCGAACTCCTTGACCAATATCTAAACCGGTCACTTGCGCATCACCACAATCCGAAAAATATAGCGCCATAAGCAGGAAGAAGCGCAAGTTTGACCACTTTATATCCTCTGTATATTATATGTCCTGAGCTCAAAAGAATTTGCAAACAACTCTTTTTTGTGCTATACTTGCACGCTGTGTGTAAGATATTTCAAGATTAACTTTTAAATGCGTTTTAATATGACTGACAGCGTTTCGAAAAAACTGAGTGAAACTCAAAAATTACAGAATACGCAAACTGCCCGGATTCTGATTGTGCAGAAAGATGTAAAATCTCAAACCGAATTAAGCGCATCACTTGCCAGTCAAGGATATGAAATTCAAACCGCTGACAGCGTCTGGGACGCATTCGAAAAACTGATTGATTACAGCTTCGACCTGATTCTATGCGATGCCGCTATGCCGGGAACATCAAACCTTGAAGTCGTCCGCTACTGCCAAAAACGGCATCCGGTGATGGAAATCGTCATCATGTCCCGCAACCCGGAAATTTCAGAAGCCGTCAGCATGATTAAAGAAGGCGCTTTTGATTATATAAAAATTCCAATTAGCAGCACAAAAATTCTGGAGAAGGTCAAAGAAGCGCTCAGCGAACAGAAAAGCAAAATCATCAAAACCGTTACCGGCCAGGACCATCTTAAAGAACGTTTCATGAATCCACTGCCGAGTTGCGACCTGATCCGGCATCTTGGAGCCGGAGCCAGCGGCGTAGTTCTGCTGGTCAAAAGAAACAAAGAAAAATACGCGTTAAAGATACTCCGCAGAGATTTCTCACTGTCCGGGGCCTACAAACAGGAAGCAGAACGTTTTCTCCGGGAAGCGGAAATCCTTTCAAAAATAAGTCATCCTAATATTGTCAAAATTTTCGAGTATGGTTTTTCCGAGAACGGCAACACGCCGTACATTATGATGGAATACATTTACGGCGATAATTTAATCCGGTACATTGAAGAAAACAGTATCTCACAAAAAGAGAAATTAAAAATACTGCAACAAATTTGCAAAGCGCTTTCGGCAATTCACAAGCAGGGAATTCTGCACCGGGACATTAAGCCGGGAAATATTATGCTGACCAGAAATCATGTCGTCAAACTCACCGACTTTGGCATTGCCAAAACCATTGATTCCGAAATGACGATTTCTTCGGACATCATGGGGTCGCCGGCTTATATGTCACCAGAAGCGTTTGTGAATGCTTCGAAATCAGATCAGCGGTCGGATATTTTCAGTCTGGGCGTACTGGCGTATGAACTTTTCACCGGTTCCAAACCGTTTAAAGGGTTCACCGTTACGGAAATAATGCGTTCAATTAATAATGAAAAACCGGTTGATCCCAGAAAACTGGTCCCAGACCTGCCGGAAACTATTCAGCATATTCTCGGCAAAATGGTCAACAAACGCCCGGAAGACCGTTTTCAAAGCGTGGACGATGTGCTGATTGCGCTTGAAAGCGTCATCAAACCCGGAGCCGCCGCCAATACCATCAAGCGTTCAAAAGGGATTTTAAACATGCTGATTGGCGGCTCGCCGCGTTCGTGGTCATGAAGTCACTCTGAAAGAAAGTAAAACCACACAACCGGCAAAAAATCCGGCAAAAGTCGCCCTCATGACTTGATTATTACAAATTTATGACTATTTTCAATAATCGTTTTTTAGTATTTTTCATATATAGAAGTCAACAAATAATGGAGCTAAAATCATGACAAAAATTCTTGATGTGGTCAAACCTGGAGTTATCTTCGGCGAAGACGTGCAGAAGGTATTCAAGATTGCCAAAGAAAACAAATTCGCCCTGCCCGCAGTTAACGTTGTCGGCAGCGATTCAATCAATGCGGTAATGGAAGCGGCGGCAAAAGTAAAATCTCCGGTCATTATTCAATTTTCTAACGGCGGCGGCGCGTTCAATGCCGGCAAAGGTTTGAAACTTGAAGGACAGGAAGCGGCCATCGCCGGTTCTATCACCGGAGCTTACCACATCCATCACCTGGCGGAAAAATACGGCATCGTCGTAATTCTCCACACCGACCATTGCGCCAAAAAACTGCTGCCCTGGATTGACGGACTGCTGGATGCTGGCGAAGCTTTTTACAAATCCCACGGTCGTCCGCTGTTCAGCTCACACATGCTTGACCTGTCAGAAGAGTCACTGGAAGAAAACATCGAAATCAGTTGCAAATACCTCAAACGCATGAGCGCCATCGGCATGACTCTGGAAATCGAACTGGGTTGCACCGGCGGCGAAGAAGACGGCGTTGACAATTCGCACATGGACAATTCCGCACTGTACACCCAGCCGGCGGATGTCTGCTACGCGTTCGAAAAACTGCGCGCCATCAGCAAAAACTTCACCATTGCCGCTTCTTTCGGCAATGTTCACGGCGTTTACAAGCCGGGCAATGTCAAACTGACTCCGGTTATCCTCCGTAATTCTCAGGAATACATTCAGAAAAAGCTGGGAACCGCGACTAATCCAGTTGACTTTGTTTTCCACGGCGGCTCCGGCTCAACTCCGGAAGAAATCGCTGAAGCCATCAGCTACGGCGTAATCAAAATGAACATTGACACTGACACTCAGTGGGCAGCCTGGAAGGGCGTTCTGGATTTCTACAAGGCCAACGAAGGTTACCTCCAGGGACAGCTCGGAAACCCGGAAGGCGAAGACAAGCCGAACAAGAAATATTATGACCCGAGAAAATGGCTGAGAGAATCTGAAGTTTCGATTGTTAAACGTGTCGAACTGGCGTTTACCGAACTTAACTGCATCGGCAGATTATAATTCGCCTTTTCGCTGAATATAAAAACCGCCGGTTTTCCCGGCGGTTTTTTTTTGCAAAAATAAAGATGCCGTAAAGCGCCCTTTTGTCAAGTCTCTGAGCGCATGACCCGCTTGCGTGAAAATCTTTTTCCCGGGATTTGAAGATGCGACTAAACTTTCTAAATTATGAGCGAACTCAACTCAAAAAAGTTCCCGGCGCGCCTCGTTTTTATGAATTTGTCTGAACCTGACCGGCTTCGCTGGAACTTCTGACGCGAAGCGTCTTTGGACTGCGGCGCTCCTGTGCCGCTTTGGCTTTTTCCCTATTACTGCTTAATCTCAGACAAGAGTGTCTGAGTTACATTGAAACAACAAATTAGAATTGAATTCGCCTCAAGCTAAAATCCACCAGGTCATGTGTTCAGAGACTAAAGAACTACATTCAACTGGACACCTTTACTGAGCTCTGTACCTTATTTTGTGCTAATTAACCCTGGTCGATTGGAAGCATGGCCTCTAAGGTTCCGATTTTATCTTTTCCAGGCAGCAACCTGACGCTGCCGCCCCACACGGAGATAATTTTCTGAGCGACGACCGGGGACAGTCCCAGTGGCTCGGCGGCGGAACCGCTGCGACTGGTTGACTCAATATCAAAGAAATCAGAAGCGGCTTCCGCCTGAATATCTATATTCGTCAATTCAAAGCGAAAAATAATATTATCCTTTTCCTTTAGCACCGTCAGACGAATTGGTTTGTCTCCGGAACAGAAACATTGGGCCAGTTCCAACAACATTCCAAACGCCTCTTCCAGCGATTGTCGCAAGCCGATAATTCCGGTTTGCGGTAATTCGTTTTCCGGAGTTGTGAGTTCTGACGGAATTCCGGCGCTGCTGATTTTATTTATGATTGCTGCCAGCGGCACAACCTCAGCTGGCGAATTCGTCTGCTCAGAATCCAGCGTATTCAAGAGTAAAGCATTATCCAGCAGACGTACCATTCGTGACTGGCTTTGTTCAAAAAAGCTCCACAGCTGACGTTTTTCTTCCGAGTCCGGACATAGTTCAAACAGCAATTCACCCAGTCCGAGAACTCCATTGGCCGGGGTGCGCATTTCATGGGAAATGACTCGCATGAAATCACTCTTCACGCGGTCCATAGTTGCAAGTCTGGCGTTAGCCAGCGTTAGTTGCCGGGTTCTTTCCTGCACTAATTCCTCCAAATGATCCCGATACAGCTTCAATGATAAATTATTCCGTACCCGAGCCTTGACTATTGCCGGATTAAACGGTTTGGTGATATAGTCTATTGCGCCAAGCTCCAGTCCTTTGGCTTCATTACCTTCGTCAGACAGTGCGGTCAGGAAAATAACCGGAATACCCTGCACGGTCTGGTCTGCTTTCAGTCTGCGGCATACCTCGTAGCCATCAATGCCCGGCATCATCACATCCAGCAGAACAAGGTCAGGTTTGTAATTTTCGAGCAATCGCAACGCCTTTTCTCCGTTAATGGCAACGCTCAATTCGTATTCTTCCGACAATGTTTCCATGAGAATGTCAATATTCGTTTCGGTATCCTCAACTATCAGAATTTTTGCTTTTGTTTCAGTAATGTTTGTCATGATAATCCTCCTTGGATGATTTATTTTTTTAAGTTAAAAAGCTTCCGTAGTTTTTCAAGTTCTATCAATGCTTCGTCAAAGCGATATCTTGAAAACATGTTGTTTACAACATAAATAATGGCAGCATATTCAGGCGGCCATTCAAATTTCAGCAACGAAGACATAAGCTCCCGGCATTGCTTAACCATACACTTCTGTCCAAAAGCCTCCAGTTCTTCAACAGTTTTTTTCAGATGTTCCATATCTCCCGGTTTCATCTGCATTACACCTGCGCGGTCCTGGCCAGTACACAACGCAGGTTCCTGGCGCAATGCTGCAATCAGTTTATTTAACTGGTTGTTGAAACGTTCCAGAGCTATTGATGCTTCGGATGTATTCGAACACAGAAGTTGTTCCAGTTCACCTGCGGCAATGTGCAGATGCAACGCGCCGATGGAACCGGCGGCGCTCTTTACTGTATGCGCGATTCGCAGTGCATCCTGCCGTTTATTCTTCTTCAGGCTGGAGTCAATTTCGGCGCCGGCGGCGGCAAAGTCACGGATAAATTTGCACAGCAGAGTGCGATAAAATATTTTGTTGCCGCCTGCGCGAGACAAGCCGTCGACAACATCCAGTTCAGACCGGCTGCATTGCAAATCAATCACCACGTCTTCCACGTCAGCGGAAACCATGCGACTATTCTGCGGGACATCCGTTACCGTAACGTAATTACTTAAAACATTAAACATTTCGGCAGGATCAATCGGCTTGGTAATATGGCTGTTCATACCGGCCTCCAGACAATGCCGGATATCCTGTTTCATGGCATCGGCGGTCATAGCCAGAATCGGCAGTTCCGCCACCCCTGGCCTGGTTAATTGACGGATATTACGTGTGGCAGTTAACCCGTCCATTTTCGGCATATGAATATCCATCAGCACCAAATCGAAGTTACTTTTCTTTACTGCTTCAACCGCTTCAAAGCCGTCATTGACCACAGTTACCAGTGCGCCAGCGCTTTCGAGCATTTCCATTGCCACCTGCTGGTTGAAATCGTTGTCCTCCGCCAGTAATATTCTAGCTCCACCAAGGTTTTTGCTATTCCACGACGAAGTTGCAACCGCAGCGTTTTCGCCATTAAATGCCTGCATAATCGCATCAAACAGGGTTGAGGCATGAACCGGGCTGGTGACGCAAGCGGAGAATCCGGCAGTTTCGACTAAAGCATCATCAAGTCCGTTCTTCCAGGATGAAATCAGCAGTAATTTGGGCGAATTTGACAATTGCATTTGTCGGATTTGCCTGCCGACTTCAAGTGCGTCCAATCCGGATTGCCGTCCGTCAATGAAAACCAGTTCAAACGGCGTATGGTTTTTATCTGCATCCAAAATCTTTTTAAGCATTTGGGCTACAGAGTCGGCAGACGCTGTTTTGAAATGCATGCCTTCCATAATTTTCCGGGTGATATTGCACAGCGTTCTGCTTCTTGAGACAATCAGCGTATGCATGCCGAGCAATGCCGGTTCAAGCTGCAAGTAACCTGTTTCCTGATCAGAGTTTTCGGGAATGTCGAAGTGGAGCTTGAAGCTGAAAACGCTACCCTGGCCTGGAACGGAGTCACACTGTATTTCGCCGCCGCCCATCAGGCCCACCAGTTGCCTGGAGATGGCAAGTCCAAGACCAGTTCCGCCGTATCGCCGTGTGATGGAGTCATCAGCCTGGGTAAAAGTTTTAAATAATTTCAACTGCTGCTCGCTGGAGATACCGATACCGGTATCTTTAACGCTGAACTCCAGTTCAATCTTATTGGGTGTACGTTCCGCAACCTGAACAGACAATAAAATTTCTCCATGATCGGTAAATTTAACGGCATTGCTCATTAAATTATTCACAATTTGACCAAGTCGCACGGGATCCCCGTTGAGCCGGGCAGGAATCGTCACGTCGATGTCGGCGTGCAGCTCGATTCCTTTATCTTCGGCCTTAAATCCAATCAGCATGATTGAATTTTTAATCACGTCAACAAAGTCAAAAGTGATATTTTCAATCTCCAGTTTACCTGCTTCAATTTTAGAGAAGTCTAAAATATCGTTGATAATGTTCAACATTAATTTTGCTGCGATATTGATTTTTAACAGATAGTCATGCTGCTTCGGGGACAAATCAGTCTCCAGCGCCAGGTAAGTCATACCTAGAATAGCATTCATCGGCGTTCGTATTTCATGGCTCATATTCGCCAGAAACTGGCTTTTCGCAAGGTTGGCCGCATCGGCCTGACGGCGGGCAGCCGCCAGTTCGTCCGCCGATTTTTTACGTTCGGTAATATCTTGAAAACTGATTACAGCTCCGACAATGGCATTGTCTTTGCGAATCGGCATGGCAAAATAATCAACAAAAAACATCTCTTTATTGTGTCGGAGCAGGACTTCATTCTTAATATTGCCGGCAACCCCCTCGGTATAAGCTTTATACATTGGACATTCTTCGACCGGATACGGGCTGCCGTCCGCACGCAAATAATGAATTTTTTCACGAATGGTCTGCCCCAGCAATTCTGTCAGTTCATAACCCAGCATCTGACAGGCGGCTGAATTAATAAACGTGACTTTGCCCGTCGCCTCCACGCCAAAAATACCTTCTCCGGCAGACTCCAGCAACAGTCGGCTGCGCTCTTCCGCAGCCTCCAGCGCCATTAACGTCATCCGTTCCTGGGTAACATCTTCTTTTACCCCGATAAAATTGGTGATTTTCTGCTGTTCGTTACGCACCGGTGAAATGGTGGCTTTTTCCCAGTATGCTTCGCCGTTTTTCTTGCGGTTGCAGAACACGCCTTTCCATGTATTGCCGGACATGATAGTATGCCACATTTCCCGATAAAACTCCAGCGGCTGTTGTCCCCAGTTTAAAATACGTGGATTGCGGCCGATTACCTCTTCCTGAGTGTAACCGGTAACTTCCGAAAACCGCCGATTGACAAATTCAATTTTTCCTGTACAGTCAGTAATAACCACAGATGCCGGACTTTGCTCGGTGGCTTGAGAAAGCAGTTTTACCCGCATGGCATACTTCTGCAATTCTGCGGTACGCTCCGTTATCCGGCGTTCCAAAGTTTCATTGAGCGCTGCCAGAGCCTGGGTCGTCTGTTTCTGTACCGTAATATCTTCAAAAATTACAATTCCGCCTTTGACTTCACCCGCATCGTCAAAGATTGGCGCGGCATTGGCCAGCACCACCCGTTTTTCGCCATTATCCTGCATAATGACCAATTCCCCGCTGTAACTTTCACCATTCTTTATGACCAGCGTCAAAGGCACTTCCTCAGTTGCAAACGGAGTTCCGTCTAAATGCTGAAGCTGCCAGGATGAAACATATTTATCCATATCCACATTATCAACGATTTCCTCTTTCGGCTTGCCAAGTATCATAAGTCCGGCCTTATTTACATACCGAAGCTTACCGTCCGGAGCGTCGGCAATCGCAATGCCTGCCTGACTCTGGTCAAATGCCGTTTGCAGCAACGCCTTGGTCTCGCGCAACTCCGCATCAACCAGCTTGCGGTCGGTGATGTCGTTAGAAAAAGATGACGTTCCGATAACCTTGCCGTCAGAATCAATGACCGGCGACAGCGTCAGTGAAACATAAATTTTCTCTCCACTTTTTTTAATGCGCTCCGTTTCGTAGTGCCGGATATATTCTCCAGTCCATACCCGCCTGAGTAAAACGGCCTCTTCGGTTTGCAGTTCCGGTGGAATCAGAATCGAGGCGGACTGCCCGATAATTTCCGTTTTTTTATAACCATAAACCATTTCAGCCCCGACATTCCAACTGGTGATGACATCATCCAGCGACTTGCCGATTATCGCCTCTTCAGAAGCTTTGACAATGGATGCCAGCCAATGTTCTTTTTCCTTAGCCTGCTTTTGCTCTTCATATAATGCATGAAAAAAAACTGACCGTTGACGCCACCGCCACAACATCGCCCATGACGCAGTGAACAGCAGTAACAGAAAGAGGCCAATTCCAACAATCCATGACTGCCGGAGCAAAGACGAATAAACTTCCTGCCGGTCTATTTTTACAACGACAGTCCAAGCGGTACCGGGAACCTGCTCGGCAACGGCCAGTACCGCAGTACCATTGTAATCAACCCCTTCAACATTTTTTTTACCTTCCGTTAAAATCTTCGTGTCGATAAGCTTGGGAGTCTGCATCGGAAGCATGAATTCTACCGTGGAATCCGGACGGTGACGCAGTTGGTTTAAGTATACAATCCTGTCGCCATTCTGACGAATCAATTCAACTTCCATGGATGAACCCGGCTCCGTCCAGAATTTAATCATTGGGAATAAATTATTCTCCGGATTTATCCGCATGCAAAGCAAGCCGATGACCGTATCCGGAGACTCTGGCAGAGTAAGTGGCATAATAACGGTAATATGTGAAAACGGACCGTCATCAGAAATATGTATATCTGATAATATTTTGCGCTTTTGAACTAACGCCTCAACAATGATTACTTTTTCGCCAGGGTCAAGAACTTTACCTTGCGGAATCGCCAGCGCCTGCCGCCCGGCCGCATCGCATAAAATAACTTCATCATATAAACAACTGGCTTGCAGCGATTTAATCCATGCCAGAATATCCCGGCGTTTCTGCCGGTCTTCGCGGTTTTGTAAAAAAGCATTGAGCTGGCAAACCACAAACGGATTATTATAAGTGGACTCAAGATTGCCCAGGCACTGCCGATGCCATTGAGCAATTTGAGCCGCCTTGAGCTTAGCGCTAGTTGCCAGACTCTTCAGTTCCATCTGAATTATCAAGTTATACTGAACGCGGTAGTAATAAAATCCGGCAGCCAAAGCAGACAGCACTAAAATTGCAAAGAGCAATATTAACGACCTGTTACGCCCCGGGTGTTCTATATTTTTCATAGCATGTGTTTTCCGGAAAGCCTTACAACTTATATACAAAGTTAATTACTTTAAGTTACTACTATAAACACGACGAATCAATAAATATACAGAAAACTACAGCAAAAAAGCAGGAAGCAATATTTTAATCGGCAAATAATTGTGCATTATCAAGCGCCCGAAAGTTCAGTGTGAACTATAAATCCAGAATTCTTTGCGGCTCTTCGTCTGCCCTGGAACCACAGTTTTTAGCCACAATGCCACCACTAAGCGTTTCAGTCAGGCGTAGTGACTTCAACCGTTCCACCACAATTAAAAAAATATTAATAAAATATCCGTTGCCATGTAAAAAAAAGACTATTAACAAGCTTATGACAAACGAGATAACTACAAAAATGCAAAAGGATATCCGTTTTGTGCTTAAAGTTTGTAAAATTAGCCATTAAAAGCGCCCCCCGTTTGCGACGACTGCTCCCGTATCTCTGGAAACCGAAGACAAAGTAACTTCTACTTACAGTGTCAAATAAAAATACGGTACGGGGTACATTAAAAATTATTTTATTTTTGCCAGTATGAAAGTGATGCCGGCAAGGTATTTTCGGTAATTTTTATCTCTGGAATTTCTTGAAAGAGCGAATACAATATGGTTTTGAGGGTTAACATATAATCCACTTCCGCATCCTCCCAGATGACCGTAACTACCAGGGCCAATTGAATTTACCGGCTCTAACCTGGGGTGTTAAGTTTGACGGGTTAAATGTTTTATTTTTCACTGTTTTTATCAAGGAAAGCTTGTATTTTCTCTTTTTTTGTGTATATTCCGATAGATTTATAAATCTGTTTTTTTGCAACAAAGGAGCTCAAAATGAAAGAACAAATAAGAATTCTGTTACAGGCCAAGCCGATGTTGCCCGGCACTCTGGAGGAACATTACAACGTATGTGGCAAAGCTCAATGCCGCTGCAAGGATAAAG
>Ga0172380_10006211_pt1 | contig 14008 bp, 21 predicted proteins | sample Leawe162metaG_FD_119747 | JGI IMG/M metagenome (GOLD analysis project Ga0172380, IMG submission 119747) | Leachate microbial communities from a municipal landfill in Southern Ontario, Canada - Leachate well 162 metaG | ecosystem: Engineered > Solid waste > Landfill > Unclassified | place... | reverse complement strand
CTAGATACTTCAAGTACACCTTTATCCATAGTAATTGAAATAGAAGGATCAAATGAGCGCGTTAATTCACCTTTCGGACCTTTAACCCGCACTTCACTTCCGCTTATTTTTACTTCAACACCCTTTGGTACAGTAATTGGCATCTTACCGATGCGAGACATTATCTTCCTCCCTTACCATACAAAGCAAATGAGTTCCCCACCTACACCCTCTTGCCACGCCTTCTTACCTGAAATAATTCCCTTTGGTGTAGACAGAATCGCCATCCCTAATCCGCCATAAACGCGCGGTATTTCAGATTTAGAAACATATACTCTTAGGCCAGGTTTAGAGACCCTTTGCAATCCTTCAATGACAGACTCTTTTTTATCTGTATACTTCAAATATATTTTAATCACCCTCTGTTGCTTGCCTTTAACTACTTCATATTCTTTTATGAAGCCTTCATCCCGTAATATCTTAGCAACAGCAAGCTTTAGCTTCGATAAAGGCACAAGTACAAAATCATGCCTCACCATCGTAGCATTCCTAATTCTTGTTAACATATCAGCAATCGGATCTGTAACCATAATCAACCTTTACAAAAACAATTTATTGTACGTAAACAACATATCACCAACTGGATTTTCTAACGCCAGGAATCTTTCCTTCAAGCGCCAGCATACGGAAACATATACGGCACAGCCCAAACATACGTATATATCCCCTCGACCGACCACACAATTGGCATCGATTCTTCTGTCTCACCTGAAATTTTGGCGTTCTTCGCGCTTTAACAATCCTTGATACTTTAGCCATATCTTATAAACAAGCCTCTTTCACTACAGTTATCACCGAGAGAACGGCATTCCCATAAGTTCGAAAAGCCTGAGACCTTCCGCATTGTTACGTGCAGTTGTAACAATACATATCTCCAATCCCCTTACCTTATCAACCTTATCATATGAAATCTCAGGGAATATCGTCTGATCCTTTAGTCCAAGAGTATAATTTCCCATACCATCAAAAGCTTTTCGATTTAATCCCTGGAAGTCACGTATACGAGGCAAAGCAACACTAATAAGCTTATCAAGGAATTCGTACATTCGTTTACCACGCAAAGTGACCATAACACCGATGGGCATACCCTGACGCAGCTTAAAAGTGGCAATGGACTTCCGAGCCTTTGTTATCACAGGATGTTGACCAGAGATCGCTGCCATATCCTGCTGCGCGGCATCCATGGCTGGAGCATGCTGTATCGCCTCTCCCATACCGATATTAATCACCACTTTAACCACCCTCGGTGCCTGCATAACGCTGGTATATTTAAATTCCTTCATCAGGGCAGGCAATATTTCCTGCTGGTATTTTTCTTTCAAACGAGCCATTAGTTAATCACCTCGTCGCATTTCCCGCATACTCTAACCCGCTTGCCGTCCTCGAGGATTTTTGATCGAATACGAACCGGCTTGCCGCACTTCGGACATATCAGCATAACATTGGAAACTTGCACAGGTGCCTCCCGCTCAATAATACCGGCCTGTCTAGCCTGTGCCCTTGGCTTCATATGACGCTTAATCACATTAACGCCCTCAACAATCAATACATTATCTTTAGGCATTATCTGACGTATTTTACCCTTCTTGCCCTTATCTTTTCCAACTATTACCAGAACCGTATCTTCTTTTCTAATCTTCATATTAAAGAACCTCTGGTGCTAGTGATAAAATCTTCATAAAGTTTTTCTGTCTTAATTCATGTGCCACCGGACCGAAAATGCGAGTGCCCTTCGGATTGTTCTTTTCATCAAGTATAACCGCAGCATTATCATCAAATCTTATATACGAACCATCCGGACGCCTGTACTGCTTTGCTGTTCGAACAACAACTGCTCGTACTACCTCATGCATTTTGACAGTGCCTCCCGTTTGTGCTTCTTTAACGCAAGCGACAATTATATCGCCCACACGAGCATACTTTTTGCGAGTTCCACCAGGTACATGTATACACATGATAGTTTTAGCGCCGGTGTTATCTGCAACTTTTAACCTGGTTTGAGGCATAATCATTGTGAATCACCTTTAGATAATATCTCGACCACCTTCCAACGTTTATCTTTTGAAAGAGGCCTAGTTTCTTCTATTGATACTACATCACCTATTTTACAGGCATTCTGTTCATCGTGAGCTTTGAATTTACTTAAATGTCTTACACGTTTATTGTAAAGGCGATGAGGTATATAGTACTCAACCATAACAACGACGGTCTTTACCATCTTATTGCTTACGACACGCCCTATTTTCTTCTTTTTGTTTTTTCTGGTCTCTGTAACCAATGTAAAATTACTCCTCTACTGTAATTCCTGCTCCCTCATTACTGTCTTGATTTTAGCTATTTTTTTCCTGACATTTCGTATTTCATGATAATTACCAAGCTGCTTGGTAGCAAGACGAAATCTTAAATTGAACAGCTCTCGATACGACTCATCGAGTTTTTTCTTAAGTTCGTCAGTATTTAAAGCGCGAATTTCCGTAACTTTCAACCTAAGCCCCCTCTATTCCACGATATCTGCGTCTCTACGCACAAATCTTGTGGGTATAGGTAATTTATGAGATGCTAATCGCATCGCCTCTTTCGCTGATTCTTCTTTGATGCCAGCGATTTCAAATAACATCCTGCCCGGTTTTGTCACACAGACCCAATGATCAACATTCCCTTTCCCACTCCCCATGCGGGTTTCCGCTGGTTTCAAAGTAACAGGCTTATCTGGGAATACACGAATCCATAACTTACCGCCTCTTCGCACGTAACGAATGATCGCACGTCTTGCCGCTTCTATCTGCCGCGCTGTAAGGAAACAAGCACCTTGAGCTTGAAGTCCATATTCACCAAAGGCTACGGTATTCCCCGCCATAGCCCGGCCTGTCCTTCTCCCGCGACTCTGCTTTCTATGTTTAACTCGTTTAGGCTGTAACATTATACTTTTCCTCGTTCAGCGAATAACCGATTATATTGCTCGGCTAATTAATCCTTACCAGATTCCTTTTCCGCATCAGCTTTAGTTTTAGCCTTTGATTTTGGTTTGCTTTCTTTTTGCTCTTTTTCAGATATTACTACGTCTGAAATCACTGCAGTAGCACCAATATCTGAAGACTCACCAACACCCGTCTTCGATTTATCTTTAGCTTTACCCCTTGTTTTAGGTTTCTCTTCTTTCTCCGCCTTTATCTCAGGTGTAGTACTTACAGACTTTGCTCTTGTTCTTACTTTAGGACGACTCTTTGATGCCGATCCCTCTACCGCTGGTTTATCTTTTCCATCAACAGGTGCTACATCTTTTGAACTTCCATGTTCTTCTGAGATTACTAATTCTACAGGTTTATCTGTCGCTCCAACTAATTCAACAGCTTTTGCTTTTGCGTTAACTATAGCCCCTTCAGCTTTTTCTTCCGTTGTTAGTGGTCCTTTATTACTAAGTGCTGTAGCAGCATCTGCTTCAAATTTCTCATATTCTGGAATGATATCACCTTTATAAATATAAACCTTCACACCTATTGTTCCCAAAGAGGTATGTGCTGTTGCAGTAGCGTAATCTATATCAGCACGCAAGGTATGAAGCGGGACTCTTCCTTCGTGAAGCTTCTCAGTCCTCGCGTATTCAGAACTTCCCACCCTTCCAGCACAGCATATTTTTATTCCCTGTGCCCCTCTTTCCATCGCCCGGAATATAGCCTGCTTCATCGCTCTCCTATGAGAAATGCGGCGCTCCATTTGTTGTGCTATACTCCTAGCCACAAGGCATGCATCCAGCTCCGGTTGTGATACTTCCTGTATATTAAGCCTAACACGCTTACCAGCGATCTGCTCCAATAATGATCTTGTTTCATCAACACGCTGGCCGCCTCGGCCGATAACGATACCAGGTCTGGATGTATGAACGGTAACCGTCACTTGATTCGACGTGCGTTCTATCTCAACCCGGGCAATGTCATCATCTTTATACTTAGATGCAATAACATTCCTGATACGCAGGTCCTCTTGAAGCATTTCAGTATAATGCTTATCAGCATACCATCTTGACTGCCAGTCTTTTGTTATGCCTAACCTAAAGCCTACTGGATGTACCTTCTGGCCCAATCATTCCTCCTCTTTAACTATGACGGTTATGTGGCTAGAACGTTTTAAGATAGGTTTCACCCTACCTCTAGGTCCTGCACGAAATCGCTTCATAGTACGGCCCTCATCGACTAGAATATTAGCGATCTTCAAGCCCGATGGGGTCATCTCATAATTATTTTCCGCATTCGCTGCAGCTGACTTAACTGTCTTAGCTACAGACTGCGCCGACGGCGATGGTAAGAATTTCAAGATAGTCAAGGCATCGTCAACCTTCTTACCCCTTACTAAATCTGCTATCAACCGCAGCTTTCGAGGTGATGTTCGTATATTTTTCGAAATAGCTTTTACTTCCATAACACTTATTGTGTCGCCTTCTTCACTACAGTTACTTTTTCCACCTTACTACCTGAATGTCCTCTAAACGTCCTAGTAAATGCAAATTCTCCAAGTTTGTGCCCTACCATATTCTCAGTAATAAATATTGGCACATGTCTCCTGCCGTCATGTACGGCTATTGTATGGCCTAGCATATCAGGAATAATCGTCGAGGCTCGCGACCAAGTCTTGATAACTACCTTTTCCCCTGATTTATTAAGCGCTTCCACCTTTTTTAGTAAGTGCGCTGCAATAAACGGACCTTTTTTAGTGGATCTTGACATTTAATTGACCTCTTCTGAACCCCATTTACCTGTGTTATTTCTTATTCCTTCGTTTAACAATCATATTATCAGTGCGCTTATTCTTTCGAGTAATATACCCTAATGCCGGCTTGCCCCATGGAGTCTTCGGCCCAGGCATTCCTATCGGGCTTCGACCTTCCCCTCCACCATGTGGATGATCCCTGGGAGTCATAGCAGAGCCGCGCACAGTGGGACGAATGCCCATATGTCTCTTTCTACCTGCTTTACCAAGTTTTATGTGCTGATGATCTACATTACCTATTTGTCCTATAGTAGCATAACATTCCAAACGTATCTTTCTTAATTCCGACGACGGCATGCGGATTAGAGCATAGTCACCCTCTTTGGCCATAAGCTGGGCAACCGCTCCGGCACTTCTAACAAGCTGTCCACCTTTTCCAACAGACATCTCGATATTATGTATAGACGTGCCCGTCGGTATCGATTTAAGAGGCATGCAATGCCCCACCTTCATTTCTGCTTTTTCACCCGCTATGATTTTATCGCCCACTTTTAATCCTATAGGTGAAAGAATATACCGACGCTCACCATCAGTGTACTGGATAAGAGCAATCCTCGATGAGCGATTCGGATCATATTCAATTGCAATTACTTCCCCAGTCATATCTCGCTTATCACGTTTAAAGTCAATGGTGCGATACATCCGCTTAGCACCACCGCCACGATGACGAACTGTTATCCGCCCCTGATTATTCCGCCCACCTTTACTCTTGAGGGGACTTACTAAAGATTTCTCCGGACTCCACTTAGTTATTTCCTCAAATGTAGAGCCTGTCATGCCTCTGCGCCCAGGCGATGTAGGTTTATATTCTTTAATAGGCACTTATTTCTCCTTAAACTCCCTCAAAGTACTCTATCTTCTGCCCCTGATTAATAGTAACTATCGCTTTTTTCCAAGGAGAAACCTGACTCTTTCTCCTCCCTGGCCCCCTCCACTTAGCAGGCATTGTAATCACATTCACATTGATAACATTAACTTTAAATGCCTGTTCAACCGCTTCTTTTATCTGCTGTTTACTAGCGCCTTTAGTTACTTCAAATGTATATATGAACTTCTCTTGTTGTGAAGTACTTTTCTCAGTAATAACCGGACGTTTCAGTATTTCTAGTATCTGCATGATCTATCCTTATACCTTTACAGGCTCTTTCGCTGATGGTTTCCAAATCTCGTCTATTTTCCTTATTGCCGGCAATGAAACTAACACCTGGCGATGAGTAAGTAAAGCCCCCACATTCAGCATATACGCAGGCAGAACATCTGCTCCATCTAAATTTCTTGCCGACTTATATACATTTCCGTCAGGTTCATCAGTAATTATCATAAGCGAAGGGCCTAAATCTAACGCCTTAACAATACCGGCTATCTCTTTTGTATTTGGTTCACCAAAAGACAATTTATCTATTATCTTGATCTCGCCGTCCGATACCTTGCAGGACAGAACGCATCTTAAGGCAAGCCTTCTCATTTTTCTCGGCATCCCCTGCCTATAGCTCCTGGCCTGCGGACCAAAAACAATACCACCACCTCTCATTAACGGAGAGCGAGAGCTGCCGCGCCGTGCACGACCGGTACCCTTTTGCTTATAGGGCTTCTTACCACCACCGGACACCTGTCCTCGAGTCTTAACACCAACTGTACCTTGTCGTGCATTGGCATTCTGTCTAAGCATCGCCTGGTGCACCACAGCAGAATTCATAGGAATACCAAAAACTTCATCGCTTAGTTCAATATTATCTATAACCTTACCCAAAGAATTGTGAACCGGAACCTGTACCACCTTAAAAACCCTCCGGGCAGACGCTGGACAGTCTACCATCACAAAGATATAAAACTCTCTCCGTCTTCTCAGCTAACCTGCGGTTATGAGTCACTACAATAAATGTCTGCTTATTCTTTATATTTACACACAACATAATATCTATAATCTCTGCACTGGTCTTGGTGTCTCAATTGCCGGTTGGCTCATCAGCTAGCATTGCACTCGGATTCACTATAAGCGAACGAGCTATAGCTACTCTCTGCTGCTCTCCACCGGAAAGCTCACCAGGCTTGTGGTGCAGGCGGTCTTTCAAGCCAACTAGCTTTAAAAGCCGCACAGCCCTCATATGATACCTCTTATTACTACTGATTGGCAATACTGGCATAAGCACATTTTGCAAAGCGCTCAAAATCGCCACAAGGTAAATTGAAAATCTAAGCACTTGCTTCCTTATTCTTATCGGTACTGACTGTCTTATTCTTATTGGTACTTGTTTCTTTGTTCTTATCTGTGCTTGCTTCCTTTTTCTTATCGGTAGAAGGTACAGGACCACGGGCTGCTATCATTGATTTCTTCACAATGAGGATGCCATCCTTTGCTCCTGGAACAGCTCCGCGAAGCAATAATAGGTTCTTCTCTGTATTCGCCTCTACTACCTTGAGACCACGCACTGTAGCACGCGCATTCCCCATGTGGCCTGCCATGCGCAAACCTTTCCAGACCCTCCCTGGGAATGTTGTAGAGCCTATCGCTCCCGGCGCACGATGGCGATCTGATTGACCGTGAGTTTTAGGTCCACCACTGAAATGATGCCGTTTTACACCTCCGGCAAAACCTCTCCCCTTTGATATCCCGATTACATCTACGATATCTCCAGGCTTGAAAACGCTTACATCCACTTTTTGACCAACCTCTAAGGCAGCAACGTCATCCAAACGAAACTCTCTAAGATATTTAAGATTCCCTGTCTTTTTGAGATGTCCCTTTTCCGGCTGAGTAAGCCGCTTAGTATCACCGAATCCAAGCTGAACAGCATTATATCCTTCTTTTTCAGCCCGCTTTACTTGAGTTATAAAACAAGGACCAGCTTCGATAGCGGTGACTTCTACGACAGTACGATCCTCGTTATATAGCTGAGCCATCCCTTTTTTGCGCCCGATAATTCCGTTTATCATTTCTTTACACTTCTCTTTAACATTATCTTTATAGATACATATTCACACACTAATTAATTCAATTAATGTGTAGTAATCGCTTAAAGCTTAATTTCAATGTCAACACCAGCTGGTAAATCCAGCTTCGTTAACGTATCGATTGTTCTTGATGACGGTTCCTCGATATCTATCAAACGCTTATGCGTACGAATCTCAAACTGCTCACGAGAATCCTTGTCAATATTTGCACCTCGGTTGACACAAAACTTTTTTATATGAGTCGGCAGGGGTACCGGGCCAACTACTTTGGCACCAGTCTGCTCTGCAGCCTCAACAATCTGTGCCGCAGATTGATCAAGGATCCTGTAATCGAAAGCCTTAAGTTTTATACGGATTTTTTGCTTTGGCATAAAACCGGTCCTCCACCTTTAAAACTAAGCTGTTCAGCTAAATTAAGAGGCATTTGTTCATATCTATAAACTTCCATAGTATATGTAGCCCTGCCCTGACTCATAGACCTTAGGTTAGTTGCATATCCGAAAGTCTCAGACAAGGGAATTACGCACCGGATAATACGCGAATTGCCATGGCTATCGATGCTGCCTATCTGAGCTCTCCTGGAATTTAAGTCTCCCAATATGTCACCAATAGATTCATCCGGTGTCACGATCTCCATTTTCATTACTGGCTCAAGTATTATTGGCTTAGCTTTCTTTACGCCTTCCTTTAATGCTATTGCCCCAGCTATCTTGAATGCTATATCAGACGAGTCAACTTCATGATAGCTGCCATCATATAAAGTAGCTTTGATATCCGTTAGTGGATACCCCAGCAGGGCTCCACCCTCCATCGCCTCTTTAATGCCAATTTCCACATGACGTATAAATTGTTTAGGGATTGCGCCGCCTTTTACCTTATCAGCAAACTGAAATCCGCTGCCCCGTTCCCCAGGCTGAAGCTCCACCATCACATGACCATACTGGCCGTGCCCTCCCGACTGTTTGACAAATTTTCCTTCAGCCTTCACAGGAACCGATATGGTCTCTTTATAAGCAACTTTCGGCTTTCCCACATTGGCATCAACCTGGAACTCCCGCATCAAGCGGTCGACAATAATATCCAAATGAAGCTCACCCATTCCTGCTATGATTGTTTGTCCTGTCTCGTCATCATAACGCGTAACGAAAGTGGGGTCTTCCTGAACCAGTTTCGCAAGCGATTCATCAAGCCTCTCTTGATCGGCTCTGGATTTCGGCTCTATAGTGATAAATACCACCGGCTCCGGGAATCGAATAGACTCGAGAATAATAGGAGCATTGGGATTGCATAGCGTATCACCGGTGAATGTATTCTTTAATCCTACCGCAGCAGCAATATCTCCAGCTTCAACCTGCTTTACCTCTTCACGATGGTTAGCATGCATCTGGAAAAGCTTTGAAATTCTTTCCTTGCAATCCCGCGTGGAGTTATAAACATGGGACCCGACTATTGCTTTGCCTGAATAAATTCTAATATATACCAATCTCCCAAAGAATGGATCTGATACTATTTTGAAAGCCAAAGCGGAGAATGGATCGCTCTCTGACGGTGAGCGTTTAATCTCTTTATTGGTCTTAGGATCAAACCCAACCGCCGGCGGAATATCCAGAGGTGAAGGTAAATATGCTACGACAGCATCAAGTATTCGCTGTATTCCTTTACTGCGCAATGCGCTTCCACATAATACGGGGACAATTTTATTAGTTAGGGTTGTCCGTCTCAGAGCCCCCATAATATCATTTACATCAAAGGTCGCGCCGTTGATGTAGATATTCATGAATTCCTCATCATTTTCAGCGAGTTGCTCAATTAATTCCTCACGATATCGAGAGGATAGTTTCAAACAATCATCAGGTATTTCCTGTAGAACCGGTTCCTCGGTATAATCGCCAGGATAGATCCACGCCTTTTCAATAATTATGTCGATTAAACCCTTGAATGAACCATCTTCTCCAATAGGTACTTGTATCGGAAGGGCGTTGGCCCCTAGCCTGTCTCTTATAGTCTTTATAGAGTTGTCAAAATCTGCGCCGACTCTATCCATCTTATTTATGAAGCAAATACGGGGGACCTTGTAATGATCCGCCTGTCTCCATACCGTTTCAGATTGAGATTCCACACCCGATACAGCGTCAAAAACTACAATACCGCCATCGAGAACACGAAGGCTACGTTCCACCTCTGCGGTGAAATCCACATGCCCTGGAGTATCAATAATATTAATACGGTGATCCAGCCAATCGCATGTTATAGCAGCTGAAGTAATCGTGATACCACGTTCCCTCTCCTGAACCATCCAATCCGTAGTCGTAGTACCATCATCTACTTCGCCAAGTTTATGCGTGCAGCCTGTATAGTAGAGGATCCGCTCAGTAAGAGTAGTCTTACCAGCATCAATATGGGCAATAATGCCAATATTTCGTATCTTTTCAAGAGGAACTGAACCGCGCATCAACCTCACCACCGATAGTGTACAAAGGCCCTATTGGCCTCAGCCATCTTATGAGTATCTTCACGCTTTTTAATAGTAGCGCCCTGTTTCTTTGAAGCATCGATAAGTTCAGCGGCCAACTTTTCTGCCATAGACCTACCCGAACGCGCTGCAGCCGCCTTCAGCATCCATCTTATAGCAAGAGCAAAACCGCGATCCTGTTTGACTTCAATCGGGACCTGGTAAGTTGCGCCACCAACCCTACGAGGCTTCACTTCCAAGAGTGGCACAGCATTTTTGAGAGCCAAGTCCAGTACAGCTACCGGATCGCCCTTTTCCTGCTCTGCTATTATATTCATAGCCCCATATATAATTCTCTCTGAAGTCGTCTTCTTACCACTTTCCATTACTCTGGTAATTATCTTGGTCACGGTAACACTATGATACCGCGCGTCAGGGAGAACAGTCCGTTTAACTGATTTTGATCTTCTAGCCATGCTACGCTCCACCAGACTGTTTAGTCATCTTTGCGCCATACTTGCTTCGCCCTTGCTGCCGTTTCTCTACTCCTGTCGCATCCAGAGCGCCGCGCACGATGTGATATCTTACGCCAGGCAAGTCCTTAACACGACCGCCACGTATGAGAACTACCGAGTGCTCCTGCAGACTGTGCCCCTCACCAGGTATGTATGCAGTAACTTCCATCATATTCGATAATCTAACCCTGGCAACCTTGCGAAGAGCCGAATTAGGTTTCTTCGGAGTTACAGTCTTTACCTGCGTACAAACGCCACGTTTCTGAGGAGACCCTTCCCCAGATTTCATCCTTCTCTTCAGCGAATTATAGGTATAGTGCAACGCAGGAGTCTTCAGCTTCTTTTTACTTTTAACTCGCCCTTTTCGTACCAGCTGATTAACAGTGGGCACAAACACCTCCAGTGAATAATTAAAGGTCGTAAACCTCAAAGCTTAGCCGCTATGCCGACCCGGCCTCGCTGGCTTACCGACCTTTGGCTTTGCCGCTTTATCCTATTTATGAATAAAGCACTAACGTATGAATTTACCACTTATTGCGAACTGTGTCAAGTATAATCATTGACTATGCTCGTCGCCAGCCGTATTCTTTAACCATGAAACGCCGTATCGATGTCCTATTAGTCGAACGTGGTCTGGCAGAAAGCCGTGAGAAAGCACAAGCGTTGATCATGGCCGGAGAGGTCTATATCGATAATGTAATAGCAGCCAAGCCATCAATACAGATTCCAACAGACTCAAATATACGAATTCGCGAGAAACTGCCTTTTGTCGGCAGGGGTGGGGTAAAGCTGGCGCATGCGCTCACAGAATTCAACATCGACACCACATCACTGGTAGCAGCCGACATAGGCGCTTCGACAGGCGGGTTCACCGATTGCATGCTGCAACATGGAGCCAGCAAGATATACGCGGTCGATGTAGGATATGGGCAGATCGATTACAAATTACGAGTCGACCCGCGGGTCGTGGTAATCGACCGTACCAACGCGAGATATCCGCTGCCCATATCGGAACAGATTGATATAGCCGCCATCGACGTCTCCTTTATCTCACTCGAAAAGATAGTGCCCAACGTTGCAGCCGTAACTAAGCAAGGAGGAAGAATACTCTGTCTGGTAAAACCACAATTCGAGGCCGGCAAAGCACTCGTCGAAAAAGGCGGATTGGTGAAAGACCCTCTGGTACACGCTGGCGTGCTGGGAAAGTTCATATCATGGTCAATTAACAAAGGATACAGGATCATCGGGCTCACGTCATCCCCGATATACGGCAGTTCGGGAAACAGGGAATTCTTTGTATTGCTAAGAGTTTATAGATGAAAAGAGAAATCGTTTACTTTAAATCAGATAATCTCAAGCTGAAAGGGCAGCTATTCATCCCTGAGAAAACCCCATGCCCAGTGCTGTGCCTGTGTCACGGCATGCCGCGCGGCGGGACAGCGGACCCGAACGACCGCGGCTACGCCGGTCTGGCGGAGAGGTTTACCGAAGAAAGGTTTTTAACGGTGATATTCAACTTCAGGGGAGCCGGCGAAAGCGAAGGCAACTTTGACATACGAGGCTGGACGCGCGACCTCAAGGTAGTGCTGAACCATATCTGCGCGATGAAAGAGGTTGATCAAAATGAAGTAGCGTTGATGGGATTCAGCGCCGGCGCCGCCGTCTCGATATACGTGGCTGCACAAGACCAGCGTATCTCTTCTGTCATCGCCTGCGCTTGCCCCGACACGTCAAGGCTCGCCAAAAACCGAGAGCTTGCCCAAACCGTAATCGCCGACTACCGCAAGATGGGCGTCATCAAGAATGCAAATTTTCCTCCCTCGCTGCAGTCATGGATGAAAGGCTTCGATGAAGTATATTCGGACAAATGGATCGACAAGCTCTCTCCGCGTCCTATCCTTATTATTCATGGCGATCAAGACGACGTTGTATCTCCAACCAGTGCATTCAACCTCTACAAACGAGCCGGAGAGCCCAAGGAAATCCTGATTGTCAAAGGGGCCGGACACAGGCTGCGCATATCGGATGAGGCGATGAGCCACGCTCTCTCCTGGCTAAAATCCCACAGCTTCAGGGATTGACCCTGCCCAATTGGGAGAATATAATCATATCAGGGGAACAAAGAAGCAGATGAAAGAATGTTGTGCTCTTTATGGTGTGTACGCCCCAGGAGAAGATGTAGCTAGACTCACATACTTCGGGCTCTTCGCCCAACAGCATCGCGGACAGGAAAGCTCCGGAATAGCAACCGCAGACGGCAAGCAAATCTACTGTCACACAAAGATGGGCCTTGTCTCACAAGCGTTCGACAATGACATTCTGGAAAAGTTATGCGGTCATATCGCAATCGGACATAATAGATATTCGACCACAGGATCAAGCCGCGCTGAAAACGCCCAGCCTATTCTTATTACAGGACCAGCAGGGAAAATTGCCGTAGCACATAACGGCAATATCGTGAACTCCTTGGAACTGCGCCAGCAATTGGAAGGCCAGGGATTCAGCTTCCATACCACATCAGATTCCGAAGTAATAGCAAATGTCATCATGGCAGCGCCTCAGAAGTCCCTCGTGGAAAAAATAAGATCCGCTATGAAGAGACTCATCGGCGCCTATTCCCTGGTAATCCTTACTGAAGATACCCTTTACGCCGTCCGTGACCCTTTAGGCGTACGTCCTCTCTGCATAGGTACAGTAAACGGTGGATGGGCTATCGCTTCAGAGAGCTGTGCCTTGGACCACACTAGTGTCCAATTTATGCGCGATATCGAACCAAATGAAATCATATCCATCAATGCTGATGGTTTACAAAGTTATAAAGAGGGAGATGGAAAACCGAAAGGCCTGTGCATTTTCGAGTTCATTTATTTCTCTCGGCCAGATAGCATCATCCAAGGACGTCGTGTTTATTCCGCGAGAGAGGCCATGGGTGCCAAGCTTCATCAATTGCATCCTGTGGATGCCGATGTGGCTTTCGGCCTTCCCGACTCAGCCACGGCTGCCGGGATAGGTTATGCTCATGCGTCAGGATTACCATACAATGAGATAATGCTTAAAAACCGATACGTAGGACGCACCTTCATTGAGCCGCACCAGCGCCTGAGAGAACTGGGCGTACAGCAGAAATTCAATCCGATGCAGGAGCGACTCAGCGGTAAGAGAGTAGTTCTTGTCGATGATAGCATAGTGCGGGGAACAACCACGCCGCGCGTAATAAATATGGTGCGCAAGTCCGGCGCTAAAGAAGTTCACATGCGCATCTGCGCCCCTCCCCTGAAATACCCCT
>Ga0172380_10006210_pt1 | contig 14009 bp, 15 predicted proteins | sample Leawe162metaG_FD_119747 | JGI IMG/M metagenome (GOLD analysis project Ga0172380, IMG submission 119747) | Leachate microbial communities from a municipal landfill in Southern Ontario, Canada - Leachate well 162 metaG | ecosystem: Engineered > Solid waste > Landfill > Unclassified | place... | reverse complement strand
GCTATGGTTTTGTGGCAGGCGTAGCAGTTGAACAAGCACGTCAGGAAGTTGCTCAGACTATTCATGCTAATCCGTCAGAAGTTTATTTTACGAGTGGAGCAACAGAGTCCAACAATACCATAATAAAAGGCGTATATTTTAACTCACTAAGAACAAAGAGGAATCTGAAGCCGCACTTTATATTCACTACCGTTGAGCATAAATGTGTGCTAGAGGCAGCTCGTTATATCGAGCAACTTGGTGCCGATGTAACATTTATCGGTGTAAATGAGTATGGTGAGCTTTCTGTTAAGGAGTTGCAGGCTGCCTTAAGACCATCAACCGTTCTGGCTTCGGTAATGTTGGCTAATAATGAGATAGGAACAATTAATCCAATCAAAGATCTTGCCGATATCTGTCATAGCAACAACACGTTACTTCACACAGATGCCGCGCAGACCATAGGAAAGATTAGGGTAGATGTAAAAGCGCTGGGAGTAGATTTTATGTCTACCTCAGCTCATAAGCATTATGGGCCGAAGGGGATGGGGATTTTATATGTATCCAATGAGGCGAAACCCTATGTGGATCCGCTACTTCACGGTGGTGGTCAAGAAGGTAACCTACGCTCCGGTACAAAGAATACTGCAGGTATCGTAGGCCTTGCAGAATCCATGCGCCTGTTTTGTAACGATAGCTACATACAGGAAGAAGCTGTGCGAGAACGTGAGCTCATCACGACATTGTACGAAGGTTTAAAGCAGGCGATACCTAACTTAATCGTTAATGGTGTTTCTATCGGTAGCGCAAATAGACTTCCAAATAATCTCAATGTAAGTTTCCCGTCTATAAACGAAAAACTGTTTAATAAAAAACTCAAGGGTCTCATGATCTCTAGTGGGTCAGCGTGCTCGAGTAACGATCTAAGGCCTTCATATGTTCTTATGGCAATGGGACGTAGTGAAGAGGTTGCCCTTAAGTCGTTTCGTTTTGGTATTAGTAAAAACACTCAAACGGAAGATATCCAAGAAGCACTTGATATTTTCTTGAAGACTTATGAAGCTACTTCAAACTCGTAAGCAATTTAAGCCTATAACAAAGCAGGCCTTGGCTAAGACGGGTCAAATTACAAACGTCGATGAGCTATGTGGTGTAGTATCGATAGCGATGTTGCTTCAGTGGTGTGGCTATGATGCCCCGTTTCGCAAGATATTAAAGGAAATGGAAAGTTCAGGCGCGTATGTAGAAGGTGCGGGTACATATTTGGGGCGTACGGCAAAAATATTTGATAATATGCACTACATTCGATATACCCCGTCTTTATTGATGTACCTTTTGAGTGCCGGGGGGAAATATGCATTTGCAGCATCTATTAAACGTGACGATAGTAGCCATATCGTATTTGTATATAAATACGATAGATCCCGTGTGTATTATTATGACCCAAACCTTGCCGATTCGGCTCAGACCATGTCTCATAAGAAGTGGAATGAAGTTAGCAACAAGCGAGCTGCTATATTAAGACCAATCTCTTGACACATCGCTAAATTAAATGGAAATACAATATTTATGAACCCAGAACCACTAACGTCACCATCTCCCGAGCGCGAAAAGCAAAAAGAAGTCCTCAACGATAATGCCAGAAAGTTTGTTGCTGAGCCGCTTGACCCTGTATTTCTAGAGGCACACGGCGCTATCCCATATCTGCTTGTTACCGATTGGACAGAAACGGGCGAAGACAATGAAACCAAGGTTGTCTATAAAAAATTCGACAGCGGTGAAGTTCAAATCTTTTTGATATCTAAAACGACCGTAGATGGCAAACGAACCAAAGAAAAAGAAGATATTACTGAGGATGAGAAAAGGTATAAAAAGCTTAAGAACTTGTCGAAGTGTCATGTCAAGAAAATGAGACATGAGTTTTCATACATTCAAAATGGCATTTCCTTTATCATAAATTATGATGAGTTTGCTGGAGGCAAACTTGTTATGCTCGATGTGGATGGCTCGACGCCAGAAGAAAGAGACTTGTTTGAACCCGGTAACTTCCCGGTTAAATTGATAGAAGTTAGTGATGATCCGCGGTACAGTGGACATAGAATAGCCGAGATTTTGTAATCGTCAGGCGGCAATGGCGATTTTTTGCATGCTAAAATAAATACATGACGAAAATGTCAGATAAGCGTAAGTCTGATCGTCCGCGTGAGAAACTGCAGGCAAAAGGTCCGGCTGCGCTGTCTGATTTTGAGCTTCTTCAGGCACTGATTGGCAGTGGCAATGCTCAGGCAGACGTATCAAAGATTGCCAAAAATACGTTAAAACTTTTTCAAAAGCAGGGCGCCAATCTCACGTATGAGCAACTGCAAAAGGTGAACGGTATGGGTGTAGCCAAAATCACAGAATTACTCGCGGCCCTCGAGCTGAGCAGACGCTATCTTATTGATTCCGAGCAACCAATCATCGACTCACCAGAAAAGGCCGTCGAGCAATTGACGGATATCCGCGATAAAAAGCAAGAATACTTCATCTGCCTAACGCTCGATGGCGCCAATCGTCTTATTGCGAGGCGTACGATCAGCATCGGCACACTTACAAGTAGTCTCGTGCATCCACGCGAAGTTTTCGCCGATGCTATTAAAGATCGAGCTGCATCTATTATCGTGGCTCACAATCACCCGAGCGGAAGTCTCAACCCATCCACGGCTGACCTAGAAGTAACACATAGGCTCCAAACTGCCGGTGAGCTGCTGGGGATTCAGTTGATCGATCATATTATTATCACCAAACAAGCCTACGCATCTATCAGTAGTAAATAGCCGTCGCATGAGCTATAATTAGCCTATGAAAAAGAGGGATGTTAACTATGCTTTTATCGATAGTCAAAATCTCAATCTTGGTGTGAGGTCTCTTGGCTGGCGACTTGATTATCGCAAGTTACGATTGTTTCTTAAAAATAAATATAATGTCGAGAAGGCTTTTATGTTCATCGGCATGGTAGCCAATAACCAGCAACTTTACACCGAGCTTCAGTCGGCTGGGTTTATATTAATCTTCAAGCCCACCGTTCGGTACTTTGTTAACGGGAAAGAAACGGTTAAAGGCAATGTCGATGCCGAACTCGTGCTTCATGCCGCAGCAATTGAATACAAAAATTACGACAAAGCTATTATCGTGAGTGGTGATGGTGATTTCGCATGTCTCATTCAGTTTCTTGAGCAAAAGGACAAGTTACTCCATCTTATGACACCGAATTCTAAATATTCGCAGTTGCTCAGGCCGTATGCTAGCTATATTGTACGTATAAACCAATTCAAAAATAAGTTAGGTCATCAAAAAAGCCAGCATCGGCGGTCGGTCGAAACCTTAGGCGTATCTGGCAATGGTGATAGTTCTAATGTAGCAAAAAAAAGCAAAAAAGTCAACACAGCCAACCATGGTCATCGTCGAAAGAACGAACAGTGATCGGGAAGAAAAAATGTTGCGGCTCAGCTGAATGCCTGTGCTCAAACAAAAGGACCAGGACTAGCGGTCGGTCGAAACCTTAGGCATCCCTGATCATGGTGATACTATAAATATAGCAAAAAACCGAACAAAATGCAATACAAACCACACTTCATTACCCCTGAAAGAATGAGAAATACATGAGCAAAGCAGACACTAACTTGGAGTATAATCATACAGTATGAACAACTTTTCAAACATTCTCTCAAAATTGACCGCACTCATCGAGAAAAATATAGCTTACACCGTAGACGGATCCTTAAATCGAAACTTACTTGCAGCAGATGCTCGTAAGTATGATCCTGGGTTATTAAGCCTGCTGCAAAAAGACAAAGAACTCAAAGAACACTTCTTCGCTGCTACTGATGGCGGTCTCGTATTCAAGAAGGATGTTTTCTTGCAGTTCATCATGAACAAAGAATTCTTGCCGGATAGTTACACAAAGTACAAAATCAAGATCGGACTTGGAGCTGAAGACGGATCACTTTTGTCAGAGAAAGGAGAGGTCGTTCTAAATTGGCCGTACAAAGACGCGATCCTTGAAGGCGGACAAGACAAAGAAGACCAGAAGCGAAGCGAAGTCTTTTTTAATGAAGTGCTTGCACCAGATCAAATTACACGACTCCTAGACGATAAGCTTTTCACTAATTGGAAGCGATACGACAAGGATGGTGAACACGAACTTGATGAGCTGAAGGACGATGATAACCTGATCATTAAGGGAAATAACCTTGTTGTGCTTCATAGCTTGAAGACACGTTATGCAGGTAAAGTGAAGCTGATTTATATTGACCCACCATTTAACACGGGCGGTGATAGTTTTGGATACAATGATCGTTTCAATCATTCAACGTGGCTGACGTTTATGAAGAATCGCCTTCAAGTGGCGAAAGAACTACTATCGGAAGATGGAAGTATCTTCATCCACTGTGATGAAAATGAAAATGCCTATGTAAGGATATTAGCGGACGAAATATTTGGCAGAGAAAACTTGATGAATGAAATAATTTGGCGATACAGAACCTATGTCGGCCAGGTAAAAGACTACTTCCCGAAAAAACACGATACTATATTTTGGTATAAAAAGAATGCTCGACCCGAATTTAAGCTCATATACGAAGATAACCTGGAAGAAACAGTTGACTATAAACGATGGAGTAAATTTATCGTTGAAGGTAACAAAATACGCTACGGTAATCATCCAACTACAGACAGCCGATTTACTGCGTACCTAAAGAAGTTCATAAAGCAAAATGGACAGCCTGAAGGCGGAGAAGTAATTTATGAAGTCAGAGGCTATATTATCGATGATGTGTGGGACGATATTATCGCTCTTGATCCGAAGAACTTATCGGAACGCACAAAGTTTACTGGCGGGCAAAAACCGGAGGCACTACTTGAACGCATCATTCAAAGCGTTACTTCAAAAGGTGACTTAGTATTAGATTATCACCTGGGTTCTGGTACGACTGCAGCAGTAGCACACAAGACAGGCCGCCGTTATATCGGGGTTGAGCAAATGGGCTACATAGATAGCATTACTGTAAATAGGCTTAATGCCGTAATATCTGGGGAACAAGGCGGAGTGAGTCTTTCGAACGAATGGCAAGGAGGCGGAAGTTTCGTTTATACGACTATCATGAATAATGCAAACAAGTTCCGTAAGCGAATTGATGCAGCAAAGAATGATGCCGAATACCGTGCACTGCTAAACGAAGTCTCGTTATCATCCTTCCTCAGCTATCGTGTCGATCCGAAGAAACTAAACGAAGATGAGTTCCGTAAACTAAGTAGTGCTGAGAAGAGGCGTTTGCTCCTAGAGCTGATCGATAACAATACACTCTATGTAAACTATGAGGACATTAACGATCCTAGTTTCAAGATTAGTGAAAAAGACAAAGAGTTCAACAAGAAGTTTTACGAAAAGAACAGTTAAGAGGATCTCCAACCATCATGAACAATAATCCTCAAGACAAAATGCTAAAAAGTGATGAATACGATATCCTGAGTCGCTTCCAGGGTGGTTTTTCGTCAGTTGCTGAACATATCTCACTGAACCTTCGTCACGAACTTCGGCCATACCAGATCGAGGCTCTTGGACGATATTTGCACTATTACGATAATGATCAGAACCGTGATCGAACTAGAGGCTTACAGCTCCTCTTCAACATGGCAACTGGCTCCGGCAAGACGATGATCATGGCGGCACTATTGCTTGACCTATACAAGCGAGGCTTCAACAAAATTGTATTCTTTGTAAACACTAATAACATCATCGAGAAGACTCGTGAAAATTTCTTGGAGTCTACGTCAAACAAATACCTCTTCGCAGAGAAGATTGTGATCGACGGTGAAGTTGTAAATGTGCGTGAGGTTACTGACTTTTCAGACGCTCGTGACGATGCAATAAACATTGTTTTCACCACAATCCAAGGACTACATGCCACACTCAAATCACCAAAAGAAAACAGTCTCATTTATGATGATCTCGCAGAACACAATCTAGTACTTTTAAGTGACGAGGCACACCATCTAAACGGCGATACAAAAGCTCTTAACACAGACGAGAAGAACGACAATACGTCGTGGGAAAGTACGATCAACTCGATCATGAATGGGAATGCTCTGAATCATTTGTTTGAATTCACGGCAACTATCGACCTCGATGACAAAGAGATCTTCTATAAGTATAAGAACCGCATTATTTACCGCTACGACCTCCGTGCGTTTCGTGAAGATGGGTATAGCAAGGATGTTTGGATTTACGACGTTGCGGCCGAACTGATGGATCGTGCAATTCAAGCAATGGTAATCTCACAGTACCGTAAGAAAACTGCACTAGCAGCCGGAGTTTGGTTGAAGCCAGTGATTCTCTTCAAATCGTACCGTATCGCTGATGCAAATAACTTTTACGATGAGTTTGTATTGAAAGTAAAATCTCTCTCTCAGAATGACATCGAGAAGCAGCGGAACCTTGCAACCGGGATTCTTGAACGTGCCTTCTTATATTTTGATCAAGAAGGCATCAGTGTAACCGACTTAGCAGATGAACTCCGCTTCGACTTTGCAGAAGAAAGACTAATATCAGTCACGAAGAAAGCAATTACACCAGAGGACCAACAACGACTTAATTCACTTGAAGATCGTGATAACGAAATACGGGCAGTTTTCGCCGTAGACGTATTAGACGAAGGATGGGATGTCTTGAACCTCTTCGACATTGTTCGCCTGTACGATACCCGTGACAGTAAGAACGGACGACCTGGAAAGACAACTATGAGAGAAGCTCAGCTGATCGGCCGTGGTGCACGTTATTATCCGTTCACGCTAGATGGCGATGAAGATAAACGATTCGTTCGAAAGTTCGATGAAAACGAGCTTGAGCCACTTCGTGTTATCGAGCAGCTTCACTACCATTCCGCAAGTAATCCAAAGTACATCCAGGAGATCCGTCAGACGCTCAGAGAGACAGGTATCATGCCTGACGTTAATACAGTCAAGCGAGAAATACATCTTAAAGATTCATTTAAAGATACTCACACTTACAAGAGTGGACTGATATGGAAAAACGAACAGATTGAGGCGGCTGCAATCCCCGAACAGATCGCTCTTCTTGGTGGTGAAGGATATAAGCTACAGAGTGTCTACGAAATAGCCGTTCCTGTCGGTGTCTCACATGATCGCCAGATCTTCGAGGATAACAGTGACCTCGAGGCACAGACGAGAAGCGAAGAACATACTTTCAATGTCACATTCTCAAGATTCCCGAAGAATCTGGTTCGGTATGCAGTGGATCGTAATAAAAAACTCCGGTATGACATAGTCTCAGAAAAGATTAGCGGTCTCGTTAGTCTAGAGGGATTCCTAACTGGAGATAAACAGCTTGGAGGCGTTAAGATTGCCGTGACTGCTGGAGTTGATCGTTACGAGAAACTAAGCACTGATGAGCGTCTATACATCGTAGAGAAGCTACTAGCATTGGTTGCAAATGACATTGCACTGAACGAGAAGAGCTTCGAAGGAACAAAGGAGTTTAGACCATATCCAATCAAGGAAGTGTTTGATGATCGAATTCTCCGAAATTACACGATCACACAGGGTGATGCTGAATTCGGTATTTCTCAATCATTGCCCGGTAGCTACGAGGGTAGAAGCTCACGCTATTATCTGGATCTATCAAAAGAAAGTTGGCATGCTTATGATGACAACTTTGGAACATCGGAGGAAAAGAAGCTCGTGCTACTCATGAAAAAAATCATTGAGGAGCTTCGTAAGAGGTGGGACGATATCTATCTTGTGCGCAACGAAGGAGCATTTAAGATCTATGAGTTTGGCAAACCTGGACGCGCCTTCGAGCCTGACTACGTATTATTTGCAAATGACAAAAAAGATGTATCGGTGAGTTATCAGATATTCATTGAGCCGAAAGGTGGGAATCTACTAGAAGCTGACAAATGGAAAGAAGAGTTTTTAGAAAAACTCGATACAGAAGCGGTTGTTGAGGATAAAAATATAAGAGTCCGGATTATCGGTATGCCATTCTTTAACGCGGAACTTGAGAGATATGGTGATAGAGTCGAGGACTCACTAGCAAAGTATGGTAGCTGAAATCAACTTTAAAATCGTCAAGGGTTGGGTGTATAAAGAGATTTAAGTAAATTGAGCAGTACGGGACCGCAATCAGTTAATCTTTGCAAAGCAAGGACTCACACAAGCCACCGAATTCCGGTAATTTGTGAGAGTTCTTCTTTCGGGCATTTGGGACGTACGCCACCACTTTTAATGTTCGTGACTCTAGCTAATTAAATAGTAACATGCAACCATGAGCGTTTCAATAGAAGTAGAATTTGGAGTTTAGAGCAAGTAATGGTGCTGTGGCAGCCTCTACTTTTTTCGTCTCCCAGGTGAGTAAAAAAACGATCGAATAATAAATTCCAGTCCATCAGCGGTCTTTTTGATCACAAGGGTGCTTGGGCGTGTGAAATAACTACGACCATAACGATTCCAGACAGGTATCTGTATTTTTGGTGTGGGAAGTTGGGTAATTGAAACTCCGCCTGGTGTCGGCTCAGCAGTTTTGACTAGTCCACCCTGTGGTTCAATAAAATACCATTGTCTGATCTTCTCAATATACAGCAGGCAGACAGCATCGCCGTAAAATTTAGAAGCAGCTCGCATTCGCTCGCGGTCTTTTCGAGTAAACTCTGTCGCGCTAAATGCTTTTAGTTCCACTAATGCACGTCGATTCATACCATCATGCAGTATGCAGAGTTCGAGATCTGGCGTGGAGCGTGAAACACCAAATGCAATACCACGCCGCATTCGTCGCCATTTGCCAGAAAATCCATGCTTCACGAGCCGACCGATGATTCTCGCTTCCATCTCTGAATCGGTACGAACCATCTTGTCGTCAATTATGTGCCAGCCGGGCTTTGCTCTCATACGTTGTTGCATAGAGCCTATTTTATACGCTTCGTGATATATTGAATAGGTACATTAATTAAAAGTATCAAGAGTGCAGCGAGAGAACTAGCTCGACGACCTGCCGGCAACCAGCTTCTTAGCTATTTAGCTACAGCGGACACGGTGCCCCCTCTAGCCCTATGCGGGAAAGATAAGAATGCTAAAACTCCTTTTCTTTGCCGCAACGGGTGGAAAGATACGAAAGGAGTTATTTTTATGCCAACTTTTAAAACAGCCGAGAGTGTGTCACCGAAACACCCGGACAAAATCTGCGATCAGATATCCGATGCGATTTTGGATGCCCACCTGGCGCAAGATCCGCACGCCCGTGTGGCGATTGATGTCGCTGGCGGGCACGGCACGGTGTTTGTGACAGGTGAGGTGACATCGGAGGCACAAGACATCGATGTGGTAGGTATTGTGAAGCGGCTGGCGGGCGAGGTGGAAGTGATTGAGCACATTGCTGCCCAAAGCCCCGAAATCGCGCACGGCGTCGATACGGGCGGGGCAGGCGACCAAGGAATCATGGTGGGCTACGCCACGAACGAAACCGATGAACTACTGCCGCTGGAATACGTGCTGGCACGACATTTGAACCAATATCTATACGCTTGCTGGAGCTTTGACGGCAAAACCCAGGTGACGTTGAAGGATGGCAAAGTTGTGAACGTGGTGGCGAGCTTTCAGTATGCGCCACAAGCGGAATTAGAGGCAGAAGTTCGGAATTGGCTAAGCAGTGAACCACTAGCTGCCACAGATGATGGTATAGTGCTTCATATCAATCCGGCAGGCGATTGGAGCTTGGGCGGGTTTGACGCCGACGCTGGCCTCACTGGCCGCAAGCTGGTGGTCGATAACTACGGCCCACGCACGCCTATCGGCGGCGGGGCATTTAGTGGCAAAGACCCCAGCAAGGTAGACCGCTCGGCGGCATATATGGCCAGGCGGGTCGCGATTGATTATCTAAAAAGGCGAAATGCCAGCGAGGTATATGTCTACATAGCCTACGCTATCGGCTACGACCAGCCGCTCGAGGCGACAGTAGTGATCGACGGCAAAGAGGAAGTGATTGAAGGCTATGACTTGTCGCCAAACGGGATTATAAAATTTCTTGATCTCAAACGGCCAATTTATGAGGCGACTGCACGCTACGGGCATTTTGGAACTGAGGGTACGACCTGGGGATAAGAATATGGTATAATATCTACCGTCAGATTCACGATTTTGTAAGGTGGTGAAAATAGTGGGGCGAGGAAAAACTCGTAAGCCACGGCGTCCAAGCAAGAAACGCTCTTGCGGCACCAAACAAAAGATGACCAAACGCGATGCGTTCAAGAAAGCTGATGAGCTCTTTCGAAAAGATGGAGCAAAGATGTGGGCGTATCGTTGCTACTATGCATGTTATCTGGAAGACGGTAGTAAGGCATGGCATGTTGGTCATCAAAACTTCAACCCGTTTCTGAAGTAGAGCTCGCTCCTTCGGGGACGGGCTTTGCTTTTATCTAGGAAGTTTAATTTGTTATCATGGACCTATGAAAGAACTCGTAAAACTAGTCGTATTCGTGCCAGAAGAAAACGCCGATGAGGTACGCCAAGCCTTGGGCGAGGCAGGAGCAGGGAAGATAGGGGAATATTCGTTTTGCAGCTATTCACTAAGGGGCGTGGGACGGTTTAAGCCCAGCGATAAGGCCAACCCGCACATTGGCTCCGCCGGCAAGCTAGAGGAAGTGAACGAAGAGCGGATTGAAGTCGCTTGCGAAAAAGAGCAAGCCGCCGATATCATACAAGTCATCAAGGACGTGCATCCCTACGAAGAAGTGGTGATTGATATTTATCCCATGTTGTCGCTTTAGTTACTGCTAGGGTACAATAAAGCTAATACTTATATCACAAAAGGGCATTGATGATTTCAGGGTTTACCAAGCGACAATCAGGTTTTACTATCGTTGAACTCCTTATTGTCATCGTGGTGATTGGTATCTTGGCAGCGATTACTATTGTTGCTTATAATGGGATCCAGAGCCGGGCCAATGATGCTGCTGTGCAATCTGATATAAAAAATCTGGCTAAACAATTTGAACTTTTTAAGGTCGATAAAGGTGTCTATCCGGCAGGCGATACCGACCTGGCCTCTATAAAGGTTAAAGTTACGAAATCGGCCTACGGAAATGGATTTTTAAGCGGAATACACAATTTCCTCTACTGTAGGATTGCTGCAGATGGGCCAGATAAGTATGCTCTAATCGCTGCAAGTAAGTCCGGCACCGTTTTGACGTATAAATCCACAACTAGCTCGTTTACTTCGTCAGCTGCATGGACCGACACCACCGGTTCAATTGGAAATTGTCAGGGTGCAGGAATCAATCAGACAATCGGAACAGATAGAGACATCTTTTATTATAATGGAGGCTGGATGAGCTATGTTGGCGGGTAAAAGAGGGCAGAATTCACACGCATTTACCATCGTTGAGCTACTGATCGTGATTGTCGTGATTGGCATTCTTGCGGCTATAACCATCGTAGCGTATAACGGGATACAAAATAGAGCCAGAGATGCCAGTATGGTATCCGATCTGACGAATACGGCGAAGCAGCTTGAGCTCGTGCGCGCAGATACGGGGGCGTATCCGCTCAGTACTGCGACCCTCAATGATGGACAGGGAATAAAAGCAAGTCAATCGACGACCGTATTTCAATATCTACCCGATAACTCTACGAATCCACCATCCTATTGTCTGGTTGCCATTAATGGGAATAGCACATACTCTGTCTCGCCTACACAAGCCCCCTCAACAAGCGCTTGCTCAGCTAATATTGTCAGTAACAGCTCATTCGAAACCGATACGGCGGGTTGGTATCTGGGTGGAACAACCGCGATGGCAAGGTCGAATACGAGAGCCTATGTAGGTAATTATTCACTTCTTATCACTTCGGCAGGTTCAGGTAGTGACCGGTTCGTTTACGCCAATGTTCCTACGGCTCGCGCGGGAGCTTGGAAAGTAACAGCCAATGTATATTTAGAAGCAGGTAACGCCACCGACTTTAGTAGGGGGATGTGGCTGAATAATCTTCCCGCTACTACATCTACTCAGGTCTCGTACAACCTCACGACACTCAACACGTGGCAGCCTGTAACCCTTAACTATACGACACCAAGCGGCTCAACCGGTGTATGGATTCGATTTTATGTAATGCCGGGCAGTAATGTATATATTGATAACATTCAGATGACGCCGCTATGAGAGACATGAACACTCATCATCTGCGTCGTTCCTCGTCTGCCTTCACCATCGTCGAGCTCCTCATCGTGATCGTCGTGATCAGTGTTTTGGCTGCTATAACCATCATGGCGTATAACGGGATACAAACAAAAGGTCGCGATAATATCCGGAAGGCTGACATCGCAAGCTTATCTAAAGGAATAGAGCTGTATTATGCGGCAAATGGCAACTATCCCATGGCCGCCGGTTGGTGCACGCAATTCTCGGGTGCGGCCTACTTTACCGCTTTTAAGGCCGAACTTCAGCCTTATATGCAAAATCTTCCACTCGATCCTTTGTTCGCGAATACGTACCAAGATTATTTCTATCGCAACGTAGGTGACCAGGCTTATTACCTATATGCCGAGCTGGAAGGCGAAGACCGCGCCGATGACGGTTTTACAGGTTGTACAAGAACAGGAGGAATCGATAATGAGTACGATTACCGATACCCGGCATTCTAGTCAGCGCGGTTTCACCATCGTCGAACTCCTCATCGTCATTGTTGTTATTGGTATACTGGCAGCAATTACTGTGGTGGCATATAACGGTATTCAGCAGCGTGCTATTGTTGCGCAGCAGGTTGGCGCTATTGAACAATATGTAAAAGCTTTTAGTCTGTACACTACGGATAAAGGTGCATACCCCTATACTGGGACGAACGTAACAGGTGGAGTTGCCTGTGTGTATGCCAAGAGCGCTAACTGTGATAATGATTCAGGCTATAGTGCGAGTCTTACTGCTTCTCTTGCTGCCAATGTAGCTCCGTATCTTTCAGCATCGCCTACATATAATGGGAGAGTGGTAGTGAACTACTCGACCCTTACTGGCCCTGCCTACACGGGAATATATTTTTATGCAGAATTTCCACTCGGCATATCATGCCCTCGAGATATTTCTGGCTTAATATGGCACAATGAGACACCCGACACCAGCTATGTACGATGTAGGTATCGGTTTGTCGTGACGCCCTAAGGGTATAGAGAAGCTTTAGCGCATAAGAAAGTCAGCCTACGTGATGGATTGGACCAATGTTGTCGCTTTAGATACCGCTGGGGTACAATAAAGCTAATACTTATACCAAAAAGGGCATCACATGACATCGTTCTACGACTCCAGTAAAAAACAATCTGCCTTTACCATCGTTGAGCTTTTGATTGTCATTGTAGTGGTAGGGATCTTGGCAGCTATTATCATCGTTGCTTACAATGGGATTCAAGAAAGATCAAGGATTAATACGGCTTACTCTGACTTAAGAAATATAAAAACAGCAATGTTGCTTTATCGTGCAGACGTGGGTACCCTACCTAACGGCAGTGACTGGTATAGCGGTACGACAATGCCTCCGAGTAGCCGGTGGGCAACAGAGATAGTGGCAAATTTACGCAACCTTAATTACATTCAGACGAGGGGGCTAGAGAAAGATCCGTGGGGTCAATATTATTTCTACGATAATAATGACTGTACTTTTGGCCAATTCGGAAACTCTTACGTTAAAAGTGTTGGTCCTGATGGAATATTGGGAAATAGTGATGATATTACGCAAACTATCAATACGAGTTGTTAATTATGAAAAGAGTATCTAGCGCCTTCACCATCGTCGAGCTCCTCATCGTGATAGTCATCATCGGTATCCTCGCGGCTCTGGTCGTCGTTGCCTATAACGGCATTCAAAGCAGGGCACGAGCGAGCGCCGCGAGCTCGGCCCTCACCCAAGCTGCCAAGAAGATAGCCCTCTGGCAAGTCGATAACCCCAGCACCAGCCCCCCTGACCTCACGACAGCTGGAGTCACCAACACTGATAGT
>Ga0172380_10006209_pt1 | contig 14009 bp, 12 predicted proteins | sample Leawe162metaG_FD_119747 | JGI IMG/M metagenome (GOLD analysis project Ga0172380, IMG submission 119747) | Leachate microbial communities from a municipal landfill in Southern Ontario, Canada - Leachate well 162 metaG | ecosystem: Engineered > Solid waste > Landfill > Unclassified | place... | reverse complement strand
TGCCTGGAGCTTTTAAAAAAAAGTTCTAATCTGCCAGAAAGCCGGGAAAAAATATATGCCTTAAGCAATAGAAAAATGGATTCGAATATATGGACAGAAGATATTGAAACAGCAAAGGATTCGGTTTCTTTTGTGGCCGCAAATAAAAATAAAAATTTAGCGCATTTTAACGTAAAAGTTTTAGGAAAACATAATATCCAAAATCTTTTGGGTGCGATATTGGTTGCCAATGAGCTGGGAATGAGTTTTGAAGAAATTAGCGAAGCGTGCAAAAATATAAAACAAGAGCAGGCGGGAATGATTTTAAAGCATGGGAAGCATGGCATTGATATTATTGATTCTTCGTATTCTGCAAATCCTGACGGAGTTTTGGCCGATTTAGATTATCTCTCTGTTTTCGGCACAAAAAAAGTTATTGTGATGCCATGTTTAATTGAGCTGGGAAAGAAATCTTCTGAAATTCACGAAAAAATCGGCAAAAAAATCGGGGAGGTATGCGATTTGGCAATAATAACAAGCAAAGATAAATTTGAGGATATAAAAAAAGGAGCGCTGGAGGCCGGCATAAAACCAAAGAATATATTGTGCCTGCCTGACGGCAGTCAGGCGACAACCCAGGAAATTTATTCAATGATTACGCTTTTTTGTAAATCTAACGACGCAGTATTGCTGGAAGGCAGAGTGCCAGCCACACTAATTAAACTTTTGGCAGAATGAGTTATTTTAAACCGATATCAATATCTTTGTCACCGAATGTTGAAAAAGACGATTTAAAAATCGCCTTGAATTTAATTATACGGCCGTGGCTGTGGAGAAGGGGGAAAGCCGTAAGAGAACTTGAAGAAGAATTTAAGAAATACTTGTCGGGGGTAAACCCCGTTAGAAATAGCTCGCCTGCGAGCGAGATTTCTAACGGGGTAAAATATGCCTTTTCTTTTAACTCGGGCAGAAGCGCATTTTACGCTATTCTAAGGGCACTAGAGCTTCCTGAAGGCGAAAAGGTCTTACTACAGGCTTTTACCTGTAACGCTGCTATAAACCCTGTTTTGTGGGCTAAATTAAGGCCTATTTATGTGGATTGCGACAAAGATACTTTTAACATAGATATAGCTGACTTGACCCTTCGGCTCGCTTCGTTCGCTCAGGGCGAGAGGCCAAAAATTTTAATGGTTCAGCATACGTTTGGTTCACCGATAAATATGGACGAGGTAAATCTTATTGTGCGACAGTATGGATTAATTTTGGTTGAAGACTGTGCGCACGCTTTGGGAGCCGAATTTAATAACCAGAAAGTTGGTACTTTTGGAAAAGCGTCGTTTTTTAGTTTTTCCCGCGATAAAATTATTTCTTCTGTTTACGGCGGAATAGCAGTTACAAACGACGACGCCGTTGGGAAAAAACTGGAAGAGTTACAAAAAGAATTTGGCCAGCCGTCGGGCTTCTGGATATTTCAGCAAATTTTGCATCCGATTTTGTTGCACTTTATAATTTTGCCGATCTATAATTTTTTAGATTTAGGAAAAATATTTTTAGTTTTATCGCAATGGCTTCACATTTTATCAAAAGCAGTGCACTGGAAAGAAAAGAGGGGGCAAAGGCCAGATTATTTTCCAAAAGCTTTGCCAAATGCTTTAGCAATAATGGTTTTAAATCAATTTAAAAAGTTAGACAAATTTTATAACCACAGAAAAAAATTATTTGAATATTATTCAGAAAATCTTAAAGATACATCTTTTGTTTTGCCAGCCAGCGATTTAAAGTGCAAACCAAGTTATTTACGTTTCACAGTGAAGCATCCAAAAGCCCATGAAATAATTTATGAGGCATGGCACAAGCAAAATATTTTACTTGGCGATTGGTATACCACTCCAATTGCTCCGTTTGATACAAAATTAGACCAAATGCAGTATAGAATGGGAATGTGTCCTACAGCCGAAAAGCTGTCTGAAACAACATTGAATCTGCCAACCCACATAAACATTTCCGCAAAGGATGCAGAGAGAATTGTTAATTTTCTTAAAAAATATAAATAACATGACACAAAAAGTTTTTACACAAACATTTGGCGTAGTCGCAGCTATTATAGAAAAAGACGGAAAAATTTTACTGGTGAAAGAAAAAAAAGACACAGCAAAAAATAAATGGAATCACCCGGCAGGATGGATTGACCTTGAGGAAAATGCAATTGATGCCGTAAAAAGAGAGGTTAAAGAAGAAACCGGATATGATTTTGAACCAAAAAACATTTTAGGTTTTTATGTTTTAGTCAAGCTTGAATCTGGCGCTATTCATCATGCGATTAAAATGGTTTTTACGGGTAAAATATCGGAAAACCAAGATGAATACGCAGAGGATGAAATCTCTGAAACAAGATGGTTTACCCCCGAAGAAATTTATAGTATGGGATCTGAATTAAGGGACGTTGATATCAAAAAAATGGTTAAAGATTATTTTTCTGGCGCAAAATATCCTTTGGATCTAATTATTCACACAATACAACCAAAATGAAAATTTTTATTGCCGGCAGCATGAGCTTTGCCAAAGAAATAATAGAAACAAAAAAAATTTTAGAGAAGTTGGGATTTGAGGCTGATTTTGCACCAGACACGCACGATTGTTTTGAAAAACCTCATCTAAAATTAAATGAGGATATGGAACACTGTGAACGGACAGATATTATGAAATCCTGTATGGATATCCAAGAAAATTGTGATGCCATACTATTGTTGAACCACCCAAAGGACGGCGCGCACGGCTACATCGGCTCTCATTCCATAATTGAATTGGGGCTTGCTTACTATTTGAAACAAAAGATATTTTTACTTTATCCACCGCCACCGAAAGAAACTGCGAGATATTGGGTTGAAGTTATGCACATGAAGCCCGTCATTCTCAATGGAGATATTGGTAAAATGAAAGAACACTTAAAGGTTTAATTTTATGAAAATAGCAATTGTAGGCAGTTCACATTTTTGTAAGCAAATGGTTGAATATCGCGATAAATTAGTCGCGCTGAGGCATAAATGTGAATTGCACGAACATTATGTTGCCAGAGCCGCCGGCAAAATGCAGGATTTATGGGAAAAAATGCAAAAAGAGCATGCTAAGGTAAAAATTGAACATGATTATATTAGATATCATTACAACGAAATCCTCAACAGCGACGCTGTTTTGGTTTTGAATTTTGATAAAAACGGGATTAGAAATTATATAGGCGGCAATACTTTAATAGAAATGGGCCAGGCGTACGTAAATGATAAAAAGATTTTTTTGTTGAATCCAATTCCCGATATGCAGTACAAAGAGGAGGTTGAAGCTTTACAGCCGACTATATTAAACGGAGATTTGAGTAAAATAAACTAATGGAAATAAAAGAAATACAAAATAAAGACGAGTGGGAAAATTTTCTTTTGCAAATAGCTGAGAAAACGTTTTTGCAGTCCTGGAATTGGGGGGAGTTTAACCGGGCAATGGGCAGTAAAACATGGAGGCTGGGAGCATATAATAACGGCCGGCTGATTGGCGTTGCTTTGGTCTTAAAAATTTCTGCCAGAAGGGGGACTTTTTTATTTGTTCCTCACGGCCCGGTTCTCACAGAGAATTTGAGCGTAAAAGACAAAAAAGAAATTCTGGAATTGATTTTGACCGAATTAAACGGCGTAGCCATAGAAGAAAAGGCAAGTTTTATAAGAATATCCCCGATTTTTTTACGACGACCCGCAAGCGGGTACCCCGAAAATGAAAATATTTTTATAGATTTTAGATTTAAACAAGCGCCGATTCACATGCACCCGGAAGTTACATGGGAACTAGATATTACCTTGCCAGAGGAAGAACTTTTAATGAATATGAGAAAAACTACAAGATATTTAATCCGGCAGGCAGAAAAAAACCCGGATGTTGAGATTATTAAAAGCAATAATATTGAGGATTTAAAACTTTTTTGGCCAGTTTATCAAAAAACCGCAAAAAGGCACCGTTTTGTAGTTTTTTCTGAAAAATATTTGGAAACCGAGTTTAATTCTTTTTCTTCAGACAAAGAGATTATAATATTTTTAGGAAAATATAAAGAGCAGGTTGTGTCGGCTGCCATTTTTGTATTATGGCAAGACATGTGTTTTTATCATCATTCAGGCTCGCTTTCAAAATTTAATAAAATTCCAGTTTCTTATTTGCTGCAGTGGCGAGCTATTCAAGAGGCAAAAAACAGGGGATGTAAAACCTATAACTTTTGGGGAATTGCCCCAGATATTAAAAACGAATCAGATGCTGCAACATCTTGGCACCCCTGGGCTGGATTGTCGCTTTTTAAAATGGGATTTGGCGGATATAGAAAAGAATATGTAAAAACACAAGACTTTATTATTTCCCAAAAATATTGGATAAATTATATAATAGAAAGCATAAGAAAATTTAATAGGGGGTTATAGCAGTGTCATATAGGAAAAAACACGTAAAAAATAAAATTAGCAGAATAAAGCCCAGAAAATCAATATTTAAAAGGCCTTGGTTTTGGGTTTTAATTTTAATATTGATTATAATTTGCACCGCTTTTTATTTTTTTCTGTTTTATTCCGGCCTCCAGGCAAGCAATATTGTAATTTCTGGCAACGAAAAAGTAAAAACACAGGATTTGCGGGAATTAGTTTTAACCAACATTAACACGGGGCTAATTAATATCTGGCAGATAAAAATAACTTCCCGAAGCATTTTTTTGGTTGATACAGACAAATTAAACAAAGAAATTTTAGAAAAGTTCCCGGTAATTGAAAAAATAAAAATAGATAAAAACCTGCCCCAAACATTAATATTGGGCGTTGTAGAAAGAAAGCCGCTCGGCGTTTATTGTAATAATCAAGAACAGTGTTTTCTGATTGATCAGAACGGAATTATTTTTGAGCCAGTTTATGCCGCCCCCGAAGGCGCTACTATTGTGAGACAGGCGTCAGACAATAACCAAGTATTTACAGGAGAGGAGGCGGTAGCCCAAAATATAATAACAGCAATCTCTAAGATTCAGAAAACTTTAAAAGACAGCTTTCAGATAAGCGTTACCGACGCCTTAATCTCAAGCCCTCTAAGATTAAATATCAAAACCTCTGAAAGCTGGCAGATTTATTTTGATTTAAGCCCTGATTCTGATATTAATTTACAGCTGACGAAATTAAGTCTTTTATTAAGCGGTGAAATTGAACCTGACAGCAGAAAAAACTTACGATACATCAACCTAATACCGAAAGACAGGGCAATTATCTGCGATAATAACACCTGCGGGGGGTAATCTTGTACAGTCCAGCCGCCTTCGGGCGGTTTTTTGCTTACCTGTTTTAAATATGCTAGAATTAATTGGAATATTGACAAAAGAGTTTATATATGATATCATACAAACAAGAAGAACCGCGAACTATTTTATGAAAAAACAGGATATTAAGAACTCTATTGAGCATTTTTTACAAAACAGGATTTTATTGTACTGTGTTGTTTTGCTTTTAGTCCTAAAAATTGTTACAGTTTTAGTTTTTATCAATTTTCCCCAAAATATATTTTTTGCTGATATAACAAAATTGGCTCTTGAAACTTTTGCCAATCAAACAAGGCAATCTTTAGGATTAGAACCTCTCATAGAGAACCAAAAATTAAACGAGGCAGCCCAGTTGAAAGCAGAAGACATGGTCCAAAATCAGTATTTTTCGCACACCAGCCCCACAGGAGTTTCGCCTTGGTTTTGGTTTTCAAAAGCAGGATATAATTATAAATACGCTGGTGAAAACCTGGCAATTGGTTTTTTTGACTCAGAAGAAGTTTACAATGCCTGGTTAAATTCGCCATCGCACAAGGCAAATTTGATTAATCCAAACTACAAAGAGGTGGGAACAGCTGTTTTAAACGGATATGGACAAAACAATACTATTGTTGTTGTTCAGCTTTTTGGCAAATTACAGCCGGTAAAATCAGTTGCCAAAAACGATAATACTGTAAAACCAGCTGTTAAAGAATCAGATGAGCCGGTCCCAGTTGTCGGCACCGAGGAAAAGGTGTTATCGCAATCAACTGAATCAAAGACTGTTTTCGAAGAGCTTAAAAACGGCGTTAAAAATGATTTCTATTCTAGATTTTTAAATTTTGTGTTATATAATTTTAATGAGCTATTGCAGAACATTATATACGGGGTCTCTTTGGTGGCAATAGGCATTCTGCTCGCTATTATATTTTTTAGCTCCGATATACTTTTCAAAAAGGAATTTGTTTTTAGGTCAATTGTTATTATAATATTGTTATCTGCGGCAGCTTTATTAAATAAAGAAATGATAATTTTAATTATCCCGCATCAAGTTATCATATAAACTGAGGAATATGGACAACAAAAAAGCTAAAAAAATATTAAAGATAGCTGTGCTGATATATGCGGCAAGCTTTTTAATCATAAATTGGAACGATGTTTCATGGATTTTTAATTATAAGGAAGTTTCAGGATTAGTAAGCGGCTTTTTAAATCCTTATCCTTCAATAGATGCTTCTGCTATGAATGAATATTTTTATCCTAATCATAGCTCAGATGTTAGCCAAAACAATGTTGTTCAACCCATAAAAGAGGTTAAAACTAATTACACAGACAAACAGAACACATTAGAGGTGCCTAAAATATCTATTTCAGTTCCTATAGTTTTTTCAACCAGCACAGACAAAACAACTATAATGAAAGATTTAGACAGCGGGGTTGTTTATTACCCAGGGTCAGTATATCCTGGCCAGATAGGCCAGATTATCATCTTAGGGCATTCAGCTCCTGTGGGCTGGCCAAAAATAAAGCACGATTGGGTTTTTAGTGATCTTAACAAATTAGTAGTTGGGGATGTTATAATGATTGACTTGAATAATAGACAATACACATATATAGTGAAGCAAAAAGCCATTATTAAAAGCGGTGCTGATGTCCCAACTGACGGTTTGGCTGTTAACAGCAACGTCCTAACACTAATCAGTTGCTGGCCTCCTGGAAAAGACTACCAAAGGATAGCAGTTCAAGCAGAACTCCAAAACAACTAATATCTATTGACATTTATTCTTTACTATGATAGGGTACAGAATAATTGAGAAACAATAATTAACGCCATCTTTGGCAAAAACAATTATGACAAACGCAAAAAAGTATACGTACACGGTTTTAAAGGCAGGATTCTTATCTCTTGCAGTTTTTGTGCTGTGCTTGTCTTTCACCCAGACAGCTATAGCCGGCACAGTAGGAAACTGGTATGAGCAGGATCCGTTCGCAATAAGCGCTTTTGTAAACACCAAGGGATATTCTATCCCATCTGAATACGACGGCGCAGGAGCAATGCATTATGACAATGCCACTGCCAAGAAAATCTGCCAGCTAGCTGGTTTTGACGACGTTCAAAGCATGAACTGCCTTGTCCCAATAGACGGTGGAAGATGCGGGTTCTACTCATGCCACGACAACGTTCTTGCTACCTGGAACAGCTCAACCAACACCTTTGATATAGCTAACGCCTGTACGGCAGGCAATAAGTTTATCAGCTCGCTTGTTTGTAAAAACAACACTCCAGTATGTACAACCCACTCTACCAAACAGTGTTCAGGCAACGATGTATATTGGTACAACTCTTGCGGTACAAAAGAAGATGTTTTTCAGCAATGCACCTCAAATCAAGTTTGCCAAAACGCACAGTGTGTTAATATTGCTTGCAGCACAAATTCCCAGTGCGGCACTAACGCTTACACAGGCTCGCCATATTGCCAAGGAAATAATGTTTATCAAAACTACAAAACATTTACATGTAACAACCCTGGTACAGCTAATTCAAGCTGTTCAAACTCTACAGCTGCCAAACTAAAAAATACTTGCACTGGAAATCAAGAATGTTCTAACGGCCAGTGCATAAATCAAACTATTGCTTGTTCTACAAATTCCCAATGCGGAACTAACGCTTACACGGGTTCGCCATACTGCCAAGGCAACAATGTATATCAGAATTACAAAACATATACCTGTAACAACCCTGGCACAGCTAACTCGTATTGCTCAAACAACACAGCAGGCAAGTTGAAAGACACTTGTACGGGTAATCAGACGTGTGCTAATGGTTCTTGCGTTAATCAGACAATTAACTGTTGCACAAACGCTCAGTGTGGAACTAACGCTTATACAGGTTCGCCATATTGTCAGGGAAACAATGTTTACCAGAACTACAAAACATTCACATGCCATAATCCTGGTACGGCCAATTCATACTGTTCTGAGAACACAGCAGGTAAACTAAAAAATACTTGCACTGGAAATCAAGAATGTTCTAACGGCCAGTGCATAAATCAAACCATTGCTTGCAGCACAAATTCTCAATGCGGCACTAACGCTTACACAGGCTCGCCATTTTGCCAAGGCAACAATGTTTACCAGAATTACATCACCTACACTTGTAATAGCGCGGGCACGCCGCAAAGTTATTGTTCAAATAATACAGCCGGTAAATTAAAAACTACTTGTACATCAAACCAAACATGCGCTAACGGCCAATGTATAAATCAAACCATTGCTTGCAGCACAAATTCCCAGTGCGGAACTAACGCTTACACAGGCTCGCCATATTGCCAAGGAAATAATGTTTACCAGAACTACAAAACATTCACATGCCATAATCCTGGTACACCGCAAAGTTATTGTTCAGACAACACAGCGCCCCAGTTAAAAACAACTTGCACAAGTAATCAAAATTGTTCAGGGGGACAGTGCGTTGATATTGATATAGAATGTTGCACCAATGAAGACTGCGGGACCAGCGATTTTATAGGAGACCCTTTTTGCAGGGATAATGACGTTTACAAAAATTATAAAACATATACATGCAACAACCCTGGTACAGCGCAGAGCGCTTGTTCAAACCATACTTTAGCCACGTTTTGGAGGGCATGTGGAGCAAATCAAACCTGTACTAATGGAAGCTGTACAGATCAAACTATTAACTGCAGCACCAACTCCCAGTGCGGAACTAACGCTTATACAGGTTCGCCATATTGCCAAGGCAACAATGTTTACCAGAACTACAAAACATTTACATGTAATAATGCAGGCACAGCCAACTCATACTGTTCTGAGAACACAGCAGGCAAGTTAAAAGATACTTGTACTGGAAACCAAACCTGTACTAATGGAAGTTGTACAGATCAAACCATTAACTGCAGTACAAATTCTCAATGCGGGACCAATGCCTACACGGGTTCACCTTACTGCCAAGGCAACAATGTTTACCAGAATTACATCACCTACACTTGTAATAGCGCAGGCACGCCGCAAAGTTATTGTTCAGACAATACAGCTGGTAAATTAAAAACCACCTGTACATCAAGCCAAACATGCGCTAATGGTTCTTGTGCCGACCAAGATATTGCTTGCGACACAAACACAGACTGCGGCACTAACGCCTACACAGGCTCGCCTTACTGCCAAGGCAACAATGTTTACCAGAATTACAAAACATTTACATGTAATAATGCAGGCACAGCCAACTCATACTGTTCTGAGAACACAGCAGGCAAATTAAAAGATACTTGTACTGGAAACCAGACATGTTCAAACGGAAGCTGCGGCACAAACTGCACAGACCACTCATACCAGCAATGTTCAGGAAATTATTTGTATTGGTATGATTCCTGCGGAAACCAGCAAGATAGCCAGTATTGCCAGAACGGATGCTCTAATAATTCATGCTCAAATTATACTAATGCTTCGGTTCAAACAAATGCTGCAACAAATGTATACAACAATCAGGCAACTTTAAATGGCTACTTGTATACATATGGCAATAATAATAATTGCACCAGTTACGTTTGGTTCCAATATGGTCCTAGCACATCTTACGGCACCGAAACAACCCATCAGTCGCAAAATTATAACTATACAGGATCGTTCAGCCAGAACGTAAATTTGTACAACAGCTACTCTAGCATTTATCATTTTAGGGCAGTAGCCCAATTGTGCAATGGCAATACAGTTTACGGCCAAGATATGACATTCACAGCAGGTTCTACAGGAAATTTGCTGACCATAAATAAAACAGCTAGAAACTTAACCTCTGGAAACACCGGTTTTTCAAACACGATTTATGCTAATCCGTCAGACACACTAATGTTTATGATAACTTTGCAGGCAACAAGCAACCAGGATGTCCAAAATGTTTATGTAAGAGATTTATTCCCTGGAAATCTTATCTATAAAAACCAATTAGTGGTCTCGGGTTCTAGCAATTATTCAGGAGATATTACATCTGGAATTACCTTAAACACAGTTTACGCCGGCCAAACAGTTACAATAACTTATCAGGCGCAAGTTGCTCCAGCTCAAAACTTTAGCTATGGAACTACAACTTTAAACAATAGCGTTTCTGTAACAAGCTCGGGTTCAGGATACAATCCAACCAGCAACGCCTCAATTATTGTCAACAGATCAGCAGTTTACGGCGCCAGCTCAATTTCAACTGGTTTGACCAATAATTTCTTGGTTGACTCATTCCTTTTGCCCTTGCTGGTTGCTTTAATTGGAATTTGGATGTGGAGATCAGGAGTATTTTTTGGGATTGAAAGATGGCTGGATAATAAAAAGAAAGTTCGCAGAGGATATAAAGCAGAAAAAGAACTTTCAGCTAGAATCGCAACAATCAAAAACTTAGAAAAAATCTAATTTCTACAAACAAAAAGCCCCGGCTTTGCGCCACGGGCTTTTTGTTTGTAAAGTGTAATTATATGACACACGAAGAATTCGAACAATTAGTAAAAGAGGGAATTGACTCTATTGATGAAAAGTTTTTACAGAAATTAAAAAATGTAGAAATAGTTATAGAAGACGGCCCCACTCATTTTCAATTAGAAAAGCTCCGCATAAGAGGAGGTTTGCTTTTTGGTTTATATGAGGGCGTACCGCAAACTAAAAGAGAAGGTTATGGCCAAGTTTTACCAGATAAAATAACCATATTTAAAAACCCGATGGAGAAAGTTTTTTTTAGGCCAGAAGACATAAAAAAAGCCGTAAAAGACACAGTTTGGCATGAAATTGCACATCATTTTGGCATGGACGAGCACCAAGTAAGGGAAGCAGAGCGCAAAAAGCAAAAATAATCTTTATTGTGCGACATATTTAAAAATCTTGCCTAACCATTGACAGGGTTTTTGTTATATGCTAAGATATTATTACAAACACAAATACTGGCAAGTCGACCTCGACGGGCTTTCCGGTTTGTTTTTACAGTCGAGCCCTGAGGATGCCGAGCTTAGCGGGCGCCTCAATAGGGAAGAACAGCTAACACTCCTGCGTCATACGGGGTACAGATACAGGAGGATAAAAAAGAAATTTGGCCGGGGTGGGCTTAGGCTTGCACCTCGCAAGAACCATCAGTAAGTTTTCTCCCCGCGCATCGAAAGGTGCGATAAGCAAGAAACTTATTGATGGTTCCGCAATTGTTCTTTGAAGGGAAGGGTTGCCAGAGGTAGAGGCGAGATGTCGTTGAGTTGCCCAAGCCCACTCAGCTTGATATTTTGCCTCCCTCTGGCGCCCCCGATACAAGGGCGATCTTGCATTCAAACACTAACGGTTTTGCCCCGCGTTATAGTGTGCGAAGCAAGATCGCCCTCTTTTTTTACTTGCGTCCTTCTAACGCAGACTCTAATGTTTCTTCGTCTGCGTATTCCAATTCTCCGCCGACAGGAATTCCTTTTGCCAGATGCGTGATTTTAAAAGTAGGGGATGGAAAGATTCCTTTTATTGTGGATTCAACTAAAACAGAAGTTGCCCTGCCTTCTGGCGTAGGATTCAATGCAATTATAATCTCTGAAAAGTTATTATCTTTAACTCTTTTTTTCAATTCTTCAATCCTTAACTTAGCAATATCTTCTTTTCTCATCATTGCAACAGTTCCGCCCAAAATAAAATAAAGCCCGTTATATTTTTTTGTGCTTTCAATTGACAGTAAATCAGTTTCTTTTTCAACTATGCAGAGCAAATTTTTATTTCTTGCAGAATTTTTACAAATTGGGCAAATGTCAGATTCATCTTCGTAGGGGTTAAAACATAGTTTGCATAATTTTATTTTATTTTTTAATTCTGTGATTGCGTTTGTCAGCTCGTCAATTCTTTCTCTGGGCAGTTTCATTAAGTAATAAACGAAACGGCCGGCTGTTCTTGGGCCAACCGTTGGAAATTCTCTGAATAAATTTATAAGCTTATTAATAGAATCCATTATGTCTCAGAAGAATATTCATTTTTGTCTAAATTTCTAAAACTTACTCTCTGCTCGTCAAAATACAAATCAATTCCTCCAGTCGGTCCGTTTCTGTGCTTTTCAATTAATATTTTTGCCATATTTTTACTCAATGAGTTTTCGTTGTATTTATCCTCTCTGTAAATAAACATAACAACATCAGCGTCCTGCTCAATGGCTCCTGATTCTCTTAAATCAGCTAATCTTGGAATTTGGGGCACGCGGGCTTCAACTGCGCGGGATAGCTGCGAAAGCACCAGCACCGGCACATTTAATTCTTTTGCCAGCATTTTTAAAGCTCTGGAATTTTCTGTAACTTGCTGGACAGCCGATTGGTATTTATTCATTGGCTCCATTAACTGCAAGTAGTCAATAACAATTAGAGATAATCCTTTGTTGGCTTGCAACCTGCGCGCCATAGCTCTCATTTGCAAAACGTTTACAGAGCCCGCATCATCAATATACAAAGGCGCGTCAGATAAGCTTCCCATTGCGTGCTGTATCCTGGAATAATCATCTCCAGTCAGCCGGCCGTTTCTTAAATTCCACAAATTAATGTTTGCCATGCTGGCCAAAAGCCTGTCAGCTAGCTGATCTTTTGACATTTCTAAACTAAAAAGCCCAACGGGTTTGTTTTCTAAAACAGCGATATTTCTGGCAATATCTAAAGCCAGCGAAGTTTTTCCCATAGACGGCCTGGCAGCTAAAATAACTAAATCGGATTTTTGCAATCCTCCTAAAATTTTATCTAAATCAGCAAATCCGGTAGCTACTCCGCGCAATTTACCCTGATATTTTGAAAGCTCATCTAATCTTTCAAAGGTATCTGAAAGTATGTCTTTTATCGGCAAAAATGTCTGGGTTAAAGACCTTTGGCCAATGCCAAAAACTGTTTTTTCCGCCTTATCCAGCAAAACATCAACTTCTTCAGCTTCATCAAAGGCAGATAAGCCAATTTCTTCAGAGGCCGAAATCAAATCTCTTAAAATCTTCTTTTGCCTTACGATTTTTGCGTAATTTGAAACATGAGTAGCGGTTGGGACTGTATTAATTAAAGAGGTTAAATATGCTGATCCGCCAATATCCTCAAGCTTGTTTCTTTCTTTTAATCTGGCGGATACCGAAAGAGTATCAATAGGATCCGACCTTCCATATAATTCCGCCATTGCTTGGTAAATGTCTTGATGGCTTCCTTTATAAAAATCTTCTGCTTTTATATAGTCAACAACTTTTACAATTGCGTCTTTATCCAACATCAAACACCCCAGCAGGCATTGTTCTGCTTCAGTATTTTGCGGAGGAATTTTTTCTGCAAGTTCTTTCGCCATAATACATAATATATATCTTGTATACCAAAAGCAAGGGATGAGCGCAATAGAATAAAACCGCCCCTAAAAATTGGGCGGTTTTATTCTATTAAATGCTTTTTATGGCCGGGCCCTCTTTAGTATCCTCAACGGTGTATCCTTTTTTCTCAATTTCTTTTCTTGCTTCGTCAGATTTTTGCCAATCCTGATTTTTCCTGTGTTTCTCTCTTTCTTTTACTAATTTTTTAATTTCAGCAGGAATCGTTTTGTTCACTTTTTTAAAGTCTATAATCCCAAAAATTTTGTTGATATCCTCAAAAAATTTATAAATCTCACCTGCTTGTTTCTTAGAAATTAATTTTTTATCTAGAAGATGATTTGCATCTTTAATAAAATCAAACATCACAGCGAATGCTTTTGGAGTGTTAAAATC
>Ga0172380_10006207_pt1 | contig 14015 bp, 14 predicted proteins | sample Leawe162metaG_FD_119747 | JGI IMG/M metagenome (GOLD analysis project Ga0172380, IMG submission 119747) | Leachate microbial communities from a municipal landfill in Southern Ontario, Canada - Leachate well 162 metaG | ecosystem: Engineered > Solid waste > Landfill > Unclassified | place... | reverse complement strand
ACTTACTGTTCCGGCAATGCTCTTGCTTTTCGTTTCCAGGTAGAAATGTTGCTGTTTGTCAAAATCTTCCGTTAAAAGCTTTTCTTTGTTGAGTATTTTTTTGATTTCATTTTCCGTTTTATTGTTCGCTTTTTTGAACGTGAAATCTTTCGAAATTAGATCTGTGGCTATGTACGAAAGTCTTCTAGTGAGAACTTCTTCCAGAGATTTGTAGTCGTCTGGTTTGTCTATTACTGATCTGATTTTGAACTTCCTGTACATGTCTTTTACTGGGACTCCGTTTTCGAATACGATCATTGAGCCTACTGTATCCGTTCCTGATAGATGAGAAATATCATAACATTCGATGCGTTTAGGTTCGGTTTTTAATTTGAGTAGTTTTTTTACATTCTTTAGTGTTGTCTCCTTGTCTTCGCCTTCTTCTTGCCAACTGCTTCTATTCCTGTCGGCGAAGATTTTTGCATTTGTCTGGCTGAGATTTAACAGCTTATTTTTTTCTCCTTTTTGAGGAGTTGTTATTGTTACTTTTGAGCCTTTTTGTTCCGAGACGAAGATGCTTAAATCTTTTTTGTCGGCTGGGTCGTGAGGAACTAGAATTTCTTTTGGAATATTTGTTGTTTTTTCGTAGTACTGCGTAAGGAATGATCCGAGGAGTTCTTCTTTTGCGTTATCGTCATCGTCCTCTATCGCTTGCGCTTGCAAGATGAAGTTCTCCTGATTTATTAGCTTGCCATCTCTCGTTTGAAAAAGGTTGAAAAATGCTTTGTTGTTTTCTAATACGTAGTTGAAAATGTCAGTATCTTTCCTGTTAGGGTCTGATATTTTTTGTCTTTCAAGAATATCTTCCACATTTTTTATTCTATCGCGTAAACGAGCGGCTTCTTCGAAACGCTTGTTCGTAGCTAGGCTCAACATTTGGTTCTTGAGGCTTTTTAGAATTTCGTCGTGATGACCTTCGAGAAATCGTTTAACGTTTTTGATTATTTCAGCGTATTCCTCTTTTGTGCATGCTGAAATGCATGGGGCGCAACAGCGTTTTATGTAGTGGTCGAGGCATGGGTACTTGATGGTTTTGTGAGTGACTATCGCCTTGTTGTCGCTCGTTGCTTCTATGTCTAGCGTGCAGTGCCTGAATGGGAAGACTTTTTTTAGTGTTTTGAAGGTTTTTTCAACTTTGTGTTTTGCTGTTTTTGGGCCGTAGTAGGTTGCGCGTTTGTCGTCAATTTTGCGAACTATTTGTACGCGGGGAAAGTCCTCGTAATCTGTTATTTTTATGTATACGTAGTTCTTATCGTCTTTTAGAAGGACGTTGTATTTTGGATGGAGTTCTTTTATTAAGTTCAATTCCAAGATCAGCGCTTCGAGTTCGCTATCAACTACTGTGTATTTTATGTCCGCGATGTTTTCTATGAGTTTTTTCGTTCTTGTCGATAGTGTTTTACTTTTTTGGAAGTATTGGCTTACGCGTTTTTTTAAATCTTTTGCTTTCCCCACGTATATAACTCTCCCCTCTTCGTCTATCATCCTGTATATACCGGGTTTGTTTGGCAGATTTTTTAGGATTTTTTTCATTGTCTGTAGTATATTTGATTTGATGGATAAAATCGAAGAGAAATTGTGGGGAAAAGTTCAGAAGCATGCGTGGATTTTTGACGTTGTGCCTTTTTTGAGGTTTGCGGCTGTTTGTAATAATCTGGCGTTCGGGGTTGTGACCGAGAAAAGTGATATAGATATTTTTATTGTTGCTAAGAAGAAGAGGCTTTTTATTACTTGGGCTTTTGTTAATTTTTTGACTCGTCTTTGCGGTGTTCGTACTTACGGACCTGATACGGCTGGTAGATTTTGTTTGAGTTTTCTTGTAGACGAGGGGGCTGTTGGATTTTCGAGAATGGCTGTGAAAAATGATGTATATTTAGCCAATTGGATTTATTACCTTAACCCTGTTGTTGACCGTGGTGTCGGGTTTAAGATTGAGGAAAAAAACAAGTGGATATTGCCGATCGTGAAGCAAGATAAATTCATTTTGAGAAAAGACCATCTTAAAAGATCGTTTTTTCTCTCGTATTTGATTGGAAGGCTTTTTGAAGTTTTAATGTTTGGTCCTGTCGGTAATTTGTTTGAGAAATTATTCAGATCGCTTGCTCTGCGAAGGCTTGGTAAGCGAAAAGGTGCGGTTCTTTTAAAAGATGTCGTAAAGCTTCATGAAAACGACAGAAGGGTTACTTTCAGGGAATTGTACAAAAAATCCGGAAGCGAAAATTTTATCTCGTTTTTAAGAACTCTCCCTAAAAATTAAGCTGATTGGAGTCCCTTCAAATCCAAATTCTCTGCGTATTTCATTTTCTATATATCTTCTGTACGAAAAGTGCAGTTTCCCAGCGTTTTTGAAGAAGATTGAAAATCTTGGTGGATTTACGCCAACCTGATTTCCGTAAAGAAGCTTTGATCTCAATTGTCCTTTTGATGACGGAAGGTGCTTTTGAATTATTTTTTGAAGAAAAGAGTTTAGTTTTGGGGTTGAGATTTTGGTGTGGCGTGTTTTGTAAATTTCAATGGCCAAATCTAGAAGCTGAGGTATATTCTTGTTGTTCTTTGCTGATGTGAATACTACCGGAGCCCAAGGTAGGAAGTCGCATTTTCGTCTTAGTTTTATTAAGATCGCTTCCTTGGTTTCGTCTCCGAGTGCGTCCGATTTGTTTACTGCGAGTATTATTCCGTTTCTTTCTTTTAACGCCAATTCGATGATGTGTAAATCTTGGCTAGTAACAGGTTCAGTCGCATTTAGTACGATTATTGATATATCCGATCTTTCTACTACTTCTTTGCATCTTATTATGCTGAATTTTTCTATGCCTTGCTCTATTTTACCTCTACGGCGAATTCCCGCCGTGTCAATCAGGGCGAATTGATGATCTTTGTATTCAAATCCGGTGTCGGTTGCGTCACGTGTTGTTCCCGGAATCTCTGATACAATCGCTCTGTCCTCTCCTATTAAACTGTTTAGCGTTGAAGACTTTCCTACGTTTGGACGCCCTAAAATTGAGATTTTTATAACATCGTCCTCCTTTTGCTCTTTTTTGGATGGTTTAATCTTTAGCTCTTTTAATTTTTTCCCAATTTCACTGTAAAGCGCGTCTATACCTGTCTTGTGAATTGCTGAAATTTGGACTGGATCTCCGAAGCCAAGTTCATAAATACTGTAGATATTTTCTTCAATTATCTTTTGATTGTCACACTTGTTTGCTACAAGGATTACCGGTTTCTTTGATTTCCTCAATATCCCAGCTACTGCAAAATCGTCTGCGGTCAAGCTTTGGAGGGTATTTGTTACAAAAAGAACGATGTCCGCCTTTTCTATTCCAATGTTGGCCTGTTTTTCAACGTCGGCTTCAATGTCTGTTTTTTTGCCCGTTTGAAGACCTCCGGTATCTACCAATCGTATTCCGTATCCGTTCATGTCAAAATCTTCCTGAACTCTGTCGCGTGTTGTTCCGGCCTCTTCCGCTATAACAGCCATACGTTTTCCGATAATCCTGTTGAAAAGGGTGGATTTACCTACGTTTGGTCTTCCTATGATTGCGATAATCGCTGATGGTGCAGATTTCATGTTATGTTAATAATCTAAAATGTGTTTTTTTGCAAGTTTGGATGTGATAGAATTATTTCATGAAAAAAATTATTTTAGGTTTGTTGGTGGTTTTGCTCTGCTCTTCTTTTGGCGGGGTTGTGTTTGCGGACGTGGCGCAGGATGCAAATGGGAAGTGTCCCGATGGCTACTCTGTTATTGGTGACGGAAAGTGTTCTTCGTTGGTTGAGTTTTGTGCGAATCAGCTTAAGTATTATATCCCTGAAATTAACAAAGAAGAATGTGTTACTCGCCAGCAAATATGTGAAAGCGTGAAGGGTTCTTTTTATGATTCGGAAAAGGATACATGTATCGGTGGTGTTGATTTTTGTGCGAAGAAGAAGGAAACTTATAATGACAAAACCTTCTTGTGTGAGGCATGCACTGATCCGGAAAAATTTGATCCTGTTATGAAGAATTGTTACGATCCCAACCTTACTCCTGCGACGCTTCTTCCAAATACGGATTTAAAGGAAACTGATTGCGAAAAGTTGTTTCAATATGAGGCTTATACTCCTGGAACATTACAAGAAATTGTCTCGAGTGGAATTCAGCAGACTGCTCCTTTGGTGCAAGGAGGTGGTGCTGCTAATATTATCTCCCCTCTCGATGTGTTAGGTTGCGCTATCAAAACCGGCAGGATTCATCTTTGGATGATTCCGTTTTATATCAAATACTTTATTCAGTTTGGGCTGAGTTTGGCTGGGCTTGTGGCTGTTGGTGCTGTTATTATTGGTGGGTATTTTTATCTTTTTGGTTCGTTCGCTGATGATAAGGATAAGGGCAAAAGAGCTATCATTTACGGAATAGCTGGATTTGTTGTTGCGATTCTGGCTTGGACGATTGTTAACGTGGTTATATCTATCGCAACGAGATAGCTTCTTTGAAACTATCCCATTTGGTTTGCAGGTATTTCGAGAGGTTTTTTTCGAAGGCTTCTTCGTCAAACTTGAGAGCGTGTTCTCTTGTTCTTGAAGGGTCGAACTTGTTCTTATTTTTGAGGTATTTTTCTACTGCTGATTTAAGATGGATTTCATCTTGTTCTTTGAAGAAAATCCCTGTTTCATCTTCTACGACGGTCTCCAAAGCTCCTCCTTTTTCGTATGCTATTACCGGTCTGCCACTTGCCATTGCTTCTAGAGGCGTTATCCCGAAATCTTCCAGTTGAGGGAAAATCAACGCTTCGCATTCACTGTATAAAACTTTGAGTTCATCGTCCGACACATATCCTAGAAACTCAATGTTTTCGTGTGCTTTCTTTTGCAATTCGCTTTCCATTATTCCTGTTCCAGCAATTTTTAACGGAAGGCCAAGGTTATTAAATGTTTCAACTATGAGATCGAATTTTTTGTATGGGATTAGTCGGCCGACTGCTAGAAAATAGCCTTTTGTTTTGTCTGATATTTCGTATTGGTTGATGTCTATCATCGGGTTGATTACTGTCGATGGGCGTCGGTAGTATTTTTCGATTCGTGATTGGGTTGTCTTTGAGTTTGCTATGAAATAGTCCACTCTGTCCGCTGATAGCTTGTCCCACATTCTCAGCTTGTGAAGTTTTCTTTTTGCTATGCGTTTTACGAAAGAATTCATTTTGTACTCTCTGATGTATGAGTGCCAGTCGTCCCACGCATAGCGCATCGGTGAGTGGCAATAACAGATGTGAAGTGTTTCCGGTTTTGTTATTATTCCTTTCGCACAGGAGTGAGAACTTGATATCACGATATCGTATGAACTTAAGTCGAAAAGTTCATATGCGTACGGCATAAGGCTCAAATACCACTGATGGTGTTCTTTCGCTTGCGGAAGTTTTTGGATGAATGAGGTTCTTATATCGGCTTTTTCAAAGCCACTCATCTTTTCCGGATTGTATATGGATGTAAAAATTGGCGCGGTTGGAAACATCTGATGAAGTTTCAGATTGACCTTTTCGGCTCCACCCATGTTGGTCATCCAGTCGAAAACCAAAGCAACTTTTGCTTTCTTTAACATGCTCTCAATATATTTGTTTTCTTACCGGAAGTAAATGCTAGAGGTATTTCGTTATTATGCTTTTATCTTCTGGAGATATTTTATTGGAGATTTTTTTATACATGTTTCTGTCTTGTATTTTGTCTAATGCTTTTTCTTTGAAGAGTTTGACTACGTTGTTGTCCGGATCGCGTTCCAAAAGTCTTCCACATACGTAAGCAACGTCGGCATATTTTTTATCTTCAAACCATGTTCCTATTAGTTCTATGATTATGTCTTCGTCTTTTTTTGCGAGCATCGATTTCTTCTTAACCGAAACGTCTGTTAATAGGACTAGGTGACCTGTTTTTTTGTTTAAGAGATATCTTAGGAATAAGTATCCAAGCACTACAAATAACATTACCGGGATCATTACGTTAAATTGGAGCAAGAAGTTGTATGTTGCGTGCATCAGTACCGCAATTAACAACCCTTTTAATATTGTTTTTTCTCTGTGCGCGTGAGGGATTGGTGTAGCGAAGAGTTTTGCTATGATTCTTGTTGATAAATCTGTTTTACCGGAGACTCTTTGTTGCTTGGTTATATCAATTGCAAACTTTGAAATTCCAAAATAATATCCGAAAATTCCTGAGAAGATCATGTGCGCACATGTCGTGAATCCTGATCTAAAGATGAATACGCCCGTCATTTCCCCTACCGATAGAGATCCCCATAACTGGTAAAGATAATAAATATTTTCTGCGAACGAAAAGCCTAACGCTGCCAAGATGCTTAATCTTAAAGCGTTGTTGATTGTCGTTATCGCTAAGGTTCTTTTGTCTATTATTCTGACTGCTAAGTGTTTTATGATCTCCTCCATTGCTCCAAATAGGATGAATAGAGTGGCGTACATTATGTTTATTTGTTCTATTTTTGTTTCAATCAACATCCCAAGATTGAATGTTGGATAAATCTGCCAAAGATATTGAATACCGAGAAGCGTTGGGGCGGTAAGTATTCCTATTATAAAAAGCATTATCAGGTGAAATTTTGATATCGAAGTTTCCTTCAAGAATAAATACGCCCATATAGCCGCAGGAATGGCCGCGATGGTTGTTGAAAGGATTATTATGAAAAATATGTTACTAAGCATTTAATTTATAGGTATCCTCTCCTTTGCTTGGCTCCTGTTCCGTGGCTGGAACTGCTGGTGCTGGAGCTGGTGTTGCTGGTGCCGATGCCGGTGTTTGAGCTGGTGCTGGCGCTGGAGCTACTGGTGCTACCGGTGCTGTTTGTGTTTCGGCCAGAGCTTGCTTTGCTTCGTCTATTGACTCATATATTTTGATGAGCTGTGTCAATCCAACGACTTGCAGGATATCTGTTATGTTTTGTTTTGCTCTAGTTATTACTACTTGTCCATTTCTCTCTTTTATTTTCCCGTACCAGTCCGTCAAATAGCCTATAGACTTGCTGTTCATATAGTCCAGTCCCGCAAAATCAAAAATAAAATTTAACTTGCCTTGATTGTCATCAATAACCTTGTAAACTTCCTTTGCTTTGTCATCTATGTTGCTTTCATCGAGCTGTCCAGAGACAGTGAAAAGAATTGTCTTTGAATTTGGTTCTTTGGATACGAGTTGTTCTATTGCGATATTTGCTTCAGCCATGATTGTTTTTGTTATTTTTTAATTTTCCAAAACCAGATGTGTCGCTGTCGATTCCGGCAACCCTGATTTATATCTTGGATCTTTTAAGTATTTCTTAACAACAACTCTTATTCCACCACCTTCTCTGTCTTCGAATTTTAATTCGTCGGTCCACTCTTTGACTATTTTAGGAAGACCGCGGCCTCTTATTCCATTAAATCTATAATCTTCTTTGGTTCTTTCTTCCATTATCTTGAGCATGTCGGCTGCCTTTGTTTTCTTTGCGCCCGTGCCTGTGTCTTCGACTGTTATTTCGATGTAATTATCTTTTTCGTGAAAAAACGTTACTCTTATTTCGGCGTTCTCTGCCGATCCGAATTCTATCGCGTTATTGCAAAGCTCGTCGACAACAGATTGCATTCTAAACGCCCATTTCTCCGCAAAATTCGTGGTATTACGAATGAGCGCCAACGTGAAATCCCTTATTCCCGACACAAAGTATGAGTTTGTCGGTAGGGTTATTGTTATTTTATTTGTGTTTTTATTTGTTTCCATTGATATATTATATCAGAATTGCACACTTGAGTCAAAGCCTTGATTGTAGAGATTTAGATATTTCTACTATTTGTTTGAAGATTTTTTTTACATAAGGACTTTTTATTTCGCAAAGTATGGATTTTTCCCTGTTTTTATCTGCGATTTTAAGATCATGAGCTTTTTTTAGAAGGCCTATTTTTTTAACTAATTGTTCTCTTTTCAATAAAAGTTCTTTAAGTTTTTTGTCGATTTTGTCGATTCTTTTTCTTGAATTTTCGAGTTCCTGATGCATTTTGGCTTGATATTTATCTGCTTTTTTAATAGATTACCTAGGCAATTTATTTAATTCAAGCAAATAATAATCTATGGAAGATAAAATTTACAAAGAAATGGTTGCGAATGCAGTGCATTTCGGCCACAGAACTCAGAAGTGGGATCCTCGCATGAGGAAGTACCTTCATGGTGAAAAAAATGGTATTCATATTTTTGATCTCGAAAAGACTGTCGAGATGCTCAACAAGGCACTCGATTTCTTAAGCAAATCTGTAGCTGAGGGAAAGCTTATTCTTTTCGTGAGCACGAAGCCTCAGGCGATTCATTTGATTGAAAAAACTGCAAAAGAATGCGGAATGCCTTTTATCGTGACAAGATGGGTACCTGGATTTATTACAAATTTCCCAACTATTAAAAAAAGGATCAAATACCTGAATGACTTAAGATCTCAACAGGAGACTGGTGAATTTGATAAATACACAAAGAAAGAGGCTTCTAAGCTTAAGAAGGAAATAGACAAATTGGAGACTTCTCTCGGAGGAGTTAAGGACTTGACTAGAAAGCCTGATGTGATTTTTGTTGGAGATGTTGTGAAAGATAGAATTGTTGTAGAGGAGGCGTACAGAGCAAAAATCCCAGTTGTGGCTATAGTTGACTCAAATGCTAATCCTGAAAGGGTTACATATCCAATACCTGGTAATGATGATGCCGTAAGATCGATCAGTTATTTGGTTGGTAAAGTTGCCGAGGTGATAAAGGGCACAAAAACAGCAAAAAAATAATTTAACAAAACAGTTTTATGGCAGTTACTTTGGATCAAATCAAAGAATTAAGAGAGATGACCGGTGTTTCAATGATGGCTTGTAAAAAAGCATTAGAAGAAACTTCTGGTGATCTTGATAAGGCTATAGATCTTCTTAGAAAAAAAGGTGAAGCAAAGGCTGTTGATAGGGCTGCTCGTGAAACCCATCAAGGTATTGTTGCCGTAAAAGCTGGTGCCGGGAAGGTTGTCATGGTGAAGCTTGCTTGTGAAACTGATTTTGTTTCCAGAGGTGATGATTTCGTGGCTTTGGTGAATGGTTTGGCAGAAAAATTGTTCAATGGAGAAATTTCCGAAAATGATACTGACTTGCAAGAAGTTAAGGATTCTCAGCTTAAGACTGGTGAGAATGTTCAGATTGGAGGAATGAAAGTTGTGGAAGGTGACGTTATCGGCACATATGTTCACTCTAATAATAAGATTGGCGTTATTGTTTCCTTGAAGGGAGGTTCCGAGGAGTTGGCTAAAGAGATTGCTATGCATGCTGCGGCTACCAATCCTTCATGTATCTCTCCTAACGAAGTTGCTCAAGAATCAGTTGATAAAGAAAAAGAAATTTGGAAAGAGCAATTAGCTCAAGAGGGTAAGCCGGCTGAAATAGTAGAGAAAATTATGATTGGCAAAGAAAAGAAGTTCAGAGAAGAAAACGCTCTTTTGAAACAACAATTCGTTAAAAATCCTGAAAAAACTATAGAGCAGTTACTAAGTGAGGCGGGAGCTGAGATAGAGAGTTTTTACCGTTTGGCTATATAATCTGTCCATGCCAAAACTACATACTATAAAAGAGGCGTTATCTGACCTTAGAAACGGTAAGATGATTATTGTAGTTGACGATGAGGATCGTGAGAACGAGGGGGATTTAGTTATGGCTGCGTCCAAAATAACCAAGGATGCTGTTAATTTCATGGCAAAAGAAGGGCGTGGGCTTATATGTGTTCCTTTGACTAAAGAACGAGCTTCTTTTTTGGAGTTTGCTCCAATGGTTAGTCATTCCGATGAGTTTCATGGGTGCAATTTTGCTGTCTCTGTTGACTTGAAAAAAGGCACAACTACCGGAATATCTGCTTCGGATAGGGCTAAAACAATAAAAGCGATCGTTGCTGACAATTCGAAGGCTAATGATTTTTCTAAGCCTGGACACGTTTTCCCTTTGATTGCTAAAGAAGGCGGAGTTTTGGTTCGTGCCGGGCATACTGAGGCAACTATCGATTTAATGAAATTTGCTGGCTTATCCACTGTTGGAGTTATTTGTGAAGTGTCTCGTGATGATGGTGAGATGGCTAAGGGCGAAGATTTGTTTGATTTTGCGAAGAAGCATGGTCTTAAAATCGTTGCTATCAGAGATATTATTGAATATAGGCGTTCTCGCGAAATTCTTGTTGAAAAAAGTGCTGAGGCTAAAGTGCCGACTGAATATGGTGAGTTCAAAATGGTTGTTTACAGAAGTCTTATAGATCAAAAAGAGCATATTGCGATGGTGAAAGGGAGCGTTAGCGGTAAAAAGAATGTGCTTGTAAGGGTTCATAGCGAGTGTTTGACCGGCGACATTTTTAAATCTTTAAGGTGTGATTGCGGAAAACAGCTCGATTTTGCTTTGAAAATGATTTCTGAACGTGGACATGGAGTTGTTTTGTACATGAGACAGGAGGGACGAGGTATTGGGCTTATTAATAAATTGAAGTGTTACAATTTGCAAGACGAGGGTTACGATACTGTTTCTGCAAATGAAAAGCTTGGGTTCAAGAGTGATTTGCGTGAATATGGCATTGGAGCTCAAATACTTTCTGATCTTGGATTGACCAGCATTGAGCTTTTGACGAACAATCCTTCTAAAATTATTGGACTGAATGGGCATGGTCTTAAGATTGTAAAGCAGTTACCTATAGAAATTGAGCCCAATAGTAAAAATAAGAAATACTTAAAGACAAAAAAACAAAAAATGGGACATCTGTTAAAAAAGGTTTAATATAATTTTGATGGACGAACTTTTCATGAAGCGGGCTATAGAGCTCGCAAAAAAAGGGCAGGGTTACACGAGTCCGAATCCGTGTGTTGGGGCTGTTATTGTCAAAAACGGTAAGATTGTGGGATCCGGGTATCATAAAAAAGCGGGGTCTGATCATGCCGAAATAGTTGCTATTAAGGATGCTCTTAAAAATAAGAACTCTCTGCGTGGAGCTATCCTGTACTCTACTCTTGAGCCGTGCTGTCATTATGGGGCAACCGGACCGTGTACTGAAGAGATAGTTCGATTTGAAATAGGCAAAGTTGTTATTGCTCATGGCGATCCATCAAAAAAAGTCAATTCTAAGGGAATTAAATTTCTTAGAAAAAACGGTGTTGAAGTTGTGGTTGGTGTTTTGGAGAATGAGGCTCGCATGTTAAATCAGCCTTTTTTGAAGACGTCTTTGTGCGGGGTTCCGTTTGTTACTTTGAAGGCTGGAATTAGTCTTGATGGGAAAATAGCAACTCGTAGCGGGAAGTCTGAATGGATCACTAACGAGCTTTCGAGGAAACATGGCAAAAAGCTTCGAGATAATTATGATGCAGTAATTGTCGGTGCCAATACTGTTGTTATAGATAATCCGATACTTGCTTCTGGTAGAATCGGTGGCTGTGAATCTTGTGGCAAAGGGATTTTCAGAGTTGTTATTGATGGTCGGTTAAAGGTAAAAACATCTTCTCGTGTTTTTAGAGATGAAAATGTTCTTGTTGCCACTACTTCCTTGGTAGATAAAAAAGTTTTGAGTGATTTTGCGAAGGCTGGTATCAAGGTTGTTAAGTTCGGTAAGAAGAAAGTTGATATAAAGTCTTTGTTGAAATACTTGTATCGCGAGTTTGGGATTCAATCAGTTTTCGTTGAAGGAGGTGGTGGAGTTAATGGATCTTTTGTTGATGAGAAGTTAGTAGATGATATTTATTTCTATATTTCACCTGAGATTATTGGTGGAGTTGATGCTATTTCTGTTGTTGGTGGCGTGGGGGCTTCCGAATTAAAAAAATCTTTGAGACTTAAAAAGGTTGATGTAAAGATGTTGAAAGATGATATACTTGTTCATGGAATCATAAATCAGTATTAAATGTCTTTTCTTCAGTGGGTTAAATACATTTTTTTGGTTGTTTTAATGCCGAATTCTCTTGTTAGGATGGAGTGGCAGATGCTGAATTTACTTAACGGAGATAGGAAAGATTTTCGACTTTCTAAGCTTTTTATGCAGAATGATTTACGCGATGTCGCTCGTAAGCATAGTAAAGACATGGTGAATAAGGATTATTTTGAGCATATTAATTTTAAGGGGCAATCCCCTTCTGACAGGTTGAAAACCGCAAGGGTAACTGACAGCATTTCCGGCGAGAACTTGGCGAAGATTGGTGGATATCCTGAGCCTGTGAGAGAGGCTGAGGAGGGGTTGATGAGAAGTCCCGGACATCGGGCAAACATTTTGAATCGTTTTTATAACTGTGTTGGTATAGGTATTATAAAATCACAAGATGGTGTTTATTATTTTACTCAAAATTTTGCAAAAAGAGTTTTGCGGTTTACCAAGAAGGTCAGAAAAAATGTTAGTCGGAAGAGAGGATTAAGATTGAAAGGTTATGCGATCGAACCTATTTTTGAAATTTATTATGAGATCAAAATCCCTGGGATTTCCGGTAAAGTTGCTGATGGAATCCATAAGATTGATGGTGGTAAAAAATTTGATTTTATTGTTGAGTTTGATGAAACTGGGCGTTATGAAGTTTTGATATTCACTCTTTCTGATGCGCAAAAACAGAGAAAATTCAATCTCTCTAATAACTTTGAAGTAAGTGTTAGGGATTGGTGGTTTTGGTTTTGATTATTACGACATCTCCTCCGGCGGCAGTCATTGCGTCGTAGAATGTTTGATTGTCGTAACTGAAATTTGCTCCACGTTTGGTCCCGTTGTCGTTGGTGATGATTCTCTCTTTTGTGTAACCGATAGCTACTAACATATGATAACCGGGGTATGGGTAGTATGGGTTTTTTAGTATATTGCCCATTATCGGGACTATGACAGGATATCCTGAGGAAATGCGATTTCTTATATCTTCCAGGGTTGCGTCATATATGATTTCAATATCGTTTTCCTTGAGGTTGTAGTAGCCTTTAATGAGGTTCTTTACTTCGTCGGCGTAGATGTCGCGATGACTTCCAAAATGCTCGATTTGCCAATCTTCCATTTTTAGTATTTCTTCGTTTGCTTTTTCTTTCGTCATCGTCTTGTTGTTCACGTACAGGTATGTCTGTAAAATTGCCGCTTCTTCACAGCTCTCTTCGTGGTGTTTCCAGTTTTCTTCTGTTTGGAGGGGTGCTTGGCAAATAAATGGGACTTCCAAAAGTACAGATGATTCTATTGTTTTAAGGTTTGTCTGTTCTATGCTTTTGATCTCCAGATATGTTTCTAATTTTGGGAGAACTACAATTACTCCTATTCCTACGATTAATAAAAAAACGACAAGTATTTTAACGGCAAAATTTCCTTTTAGAAGTTTTGGCATTTTATTTTTTGAATAGTTTTTGTAATAGAAAATTTATACTGCTCAGTTCCGGGGATTTCAGTAAATATGCTGTAATAAAGAAGGTTGTTCCGCCTAATATTATTCTCATGGTGGTTATCAGTTTTTCAGCGATATTTATATGGGATCCCAAGTCTTTTGTTAAAAGCAGGATGATGACCATTGTTCCTGTTGCTGACAATGTTTTAAGTGCACTTATTGCGAACTTTTTGATTTCGAATTTTTCTAAGTGTCTTGAGAGTATAGTGAAGAATAACAGGTTATAGATAACGTATCCGATAGTGAATCCTATTGAAAACCATTGTATGCCAAATCTAGGGGCTACGAATATCGTAATTATTGCGATTATGCTAAGTGAAAAAACATTTATGATCATTGGAGTTATCGTGTTTTTCATTGCGTAGTATGATCTTGCGAGTAAATGACTTAGGCTTTCGAAGGGAATTGATATCGCAAAAAATAAAAGGATGGCTGATGTTAATTCTAGAGATTTTTCGCCGAATTGGCCTCCTCCTAAAATCAAATTTGTTAGTGGTTTTGCTAAAATGACTATTCCCATGGTCGCCGGTACTGAGAAGAATAGAATTCTTTGAGTTGTTTTCTGAATGCTTTGAGTAAATCCTATCTT
>Ga0172380_10006206_pt1 | contig 14018 bp, 15 predicted proteins | sample Leawe162metaG_FD_119747 | JGI IMG/M metagenome (GOLD analysis project Ga0172380, IMG submission 119747) | Leachate microbial communities from a municipal landfill in Southern Ontario, Canada - Leachate well 162 metaG | ecosystem: Engineered > Solid waste > Landfill > Unclassified | place... | reverse complement strand
TAAAAAATCAATTTACCGGTATCATCTCTGGTGCCGATCTCCTCTCATCTGTGATGGATGTCCGTACTCTCAAAGTCGGTGATGAAGCAGCTGCTATGTATCGTGGACAAGATCCAGAATCAGGCCTCCTCATATTCTCACTCCGCAAAGCGAGTCAGACGACACTGATGAGCAAGCTCCTAGAAAATAAGGAAAAAGGTCTCACGATGTCCGTGATTCCTACAGAAGCAAACAAAGGTGGACTCTTGATCGATCTCGATGGTATGAAAGGATTTATCCCTGTTTCTCAGCTCTCGCCTATCCATTATCCACGTGTCGAAAATGCAGATCCAGAGCGAATTCTCGGACACCTCAAGGCATTGATTGGTAAGCCTCTTGATGTACGAGTTCTCAATGTCCAAGATGATGGAAAGAAAATCATCTTCTCAGAAAGAGCGACCAATGATGGTGCTCGTGAAAGTGCTCTCAAAAACCTCAAAATCGGTGACCGTGTTGAGTGAGTTGTTTCCGGTATTTTGTCATATGGAATATTTGTGACATTTGATGGACTCGAAGGTCTCGTCCACGTCTCTGAAATGGACTGGGGCCATGTCGCAAATCCTGGAAAATATGCTAAGATTGGTGATAAAGTGAATGTCGAGATTATCGGCCTCGATCCTGAGAAAATATCTCTCTCTATCAAGCGTCTGAAGGCAAATCCATGGGCAGAACTTGCGAGTGTCTACAAGCTCAACGATATCATCGAAGTTCCTGTTCTGAAGATATCAAAATTTGGTGTTTTCGTAGAGCTCAATGGAGGTATCAATGGATTGATTCATCTCTCTGAGATCTCTCATACTCCTGTCAAAAATGTCGAAGATATTCTACAAGTTGGAACTAAGATACGAGCGAAGATCATCACTCTCGATGTGAACGAGCGACGTATCGGTCTCTCTATCAAGGCTCTCGAGCCAGCTCCAGCTGGATCTGAGACTTCTATCTCTGGTGGTCAAGCTGCCAAGGTAGATCCTTCAAAAGAAGCTGATCTGGATATCGAGGGAGAAACAGAGAAAAAAGCAAAGAAAGCCCCTAAAAAGGCTAAAACAGAAGAAGCAGAAGAAGCTACAGCGGAAACTCCTGCAGCAGAATAATTGATAACTTTTTTAAATCCCCCAGCAATGGGGGATTTTTTATGGTAGTATATAATCGTTCTTAATTCTGAGCGGAAAATGATATAGTCCAGGAGTTGCTTTTATCCTGCACGATTTCAGCCATCATACGATGTTTTGCAAATACGCCTCTTTCATTGATGAGAATTTGGCTCAGCTTTTCTTGGGTAGCAGGATTTCATCCAAGCGAGCCCTTAACCCTATCTCGTATATACTTTATACAAAATTCCTGTGCTTCTCGTGTTCTTTCGTTCGCAGTTTTTTGATTCTTTGCGAATATTTGCATCTCTTGTCCAGCGGCATTGATTCGGATATAAGCAAATCCACGTTTTGTAAGTTGAGGAGGGCATAAACAGACAGAGACTTGTGATTCTTTTACATTCATTTCCTGCATTCTTTTGGTCACTGTTTCCCAGATGTACTGAAGGGAACGGGACTTTGGATCTCATTCCATTCATGCTTGGAGTTCTGCTGAGAGTCAGACGAGAGCGATAAAAATAGGGTCATCTATATCCACATTGTCTGTGAGTTCATTTCAGAGAGCATTGTTCGTTGGTGCGGACCGAGGAGCTTGTTGTGGGGAAATACATCCTGTGACTGCGAGGGAAATCGCAAGCATGGCGGCGCGTATTCTAGAAAAAGTAGGTGTCTCTGCTGCTACTGGCGTATGGAAGAAGTTCATAAAAATGTATCGAGGCATTTTATGCATCGATATAGAATGTCAAATATTTTATGTATAATATATTTATAGGGTAGCCAGGATTTCCTCGACAATGCCTCTGTCACTCCATGGAATGGCTCATTGATTCGTTACGAGGACCGTCTCACATCCTTTTCCTGCTATGAGCACGGTGTCACCTGTTTGAGCGTGTTTGAGTGCCCATCGGATTGCTTCTTTTCGATCAGGAATTACCTGGTAGGTCTCTCAGGGTGCGCGGTGAATACCTTCTTGGACCATGGCAATAACTTTTTCAGAAGATTCTGAGTAAGTATCGTCGTCCGTCAGCACGATAACATCGGCATATTCGTCCGCAACGGCCCCCATCTTGGGTCGTTTCGTCGTATCACGATCACCAGTCGCTCCAAAAACGAGAATCATTTTCTGGTCTGTTTGGAGTGTTTGGAGTACACTTCGCAAGCTGCCTTCTGTATGTGCATAGTCGATCAGTATCGTGAGTCAGAGAATATTTGGAACTGGCTCCAATCTCCCGGGAACACCCGTAAAATCAGCCCATGCGTGGACAATATGCTGGTTAGCGACCCCGATAGAGCGGAGGAGGGAATAAGCGGCGAGGATATTTTCTGCATTAAAGACACCTTTTAGCTGTGTCTGAAGAAGTGCTTCCTCATCAGGTCATTTGATATCGATATCCATTCCTTTTTCAGTATTTTTGAGGGCTCTGAGTCGGTAGTCTGCTGGTTCCTTTGCACTATAGGTGACGATATTTCTTGCATCGCCTCCCACACTCGCAACGGCGTAAAATAGAGAGAAATACTCACAATCTTTTGGCAAAACACAGATTTTTCCAGGTTCTTTTTGAAAGATTCTTGCCTTTGTACTGGCGTAATGATCCATCGTTCCGTGGAGATCGAGATGATCTTGGGAGATATTTGTGAGTACCACAGCATTGTATTTGATGCCAAAATTTCGGAAATAGTAGATGCCATGACTGCTCGTCTCGAGAACGAGATGTGTGACGCCCTTATCTCGTGCTTTTTGGATAATTTTCCACATCTCAAAGGGATTATCCATGGTCATTTTTGAGTGATTTTCTCGTTTTTCTCCAGCTATCCAGATTTGTGCTGTGCTGAGAAGAGCTACCTTTCTCCCTGACTCTTCGAGAGCTCGAGCGATGAGCGTCGATGTCGTCGTTTTGCCTTTTGTCCCTGTTACCCCTATGATATACATATTTTTTGCAGGATTTCCTGAGAGTGCAAATGCAGTACGCCCACGGAGATAATGATACGAGATACGGACGGGGTTTCTGAGTCCGATACTGTGTTTGATATATTGGAGGAGTTTCATAGTCGGTATTATAATCCATTTGGACATTTTCCGATAAAAAAACTTTGACATATACTCTATATGAGTATATTGTATAGGTATACATATTTTCGTAATTTTGTTATATGAAAAAAAGTCTTTGTATCAGTTTTCTCTTCCTCGTTCTCCTCTGAACAGGTGATATATACGCCTCAGGTACGACGGCCACCACTCCACCGAGCACAACTCAGACACCGACGCCACCAAAAAATACCACCAAAAAACCCATCCCATGACTCGTCATCTTGGGGGATTATTACGCAGCAGATGAAAAAAACGTCTATGTCATCAACTCCACACGTAGTGCGTGGATACTCATAAAAGATGCGGATCGGGGGACATTTCATATTATTCAGGGGCGATTTGCCCAGGACAAGAATCATATCTATTATCGAGAGACTATCCTCGAAGGGGCGGATGCCTCGAGTTTTTCAGTGATTTCTGGCCGCTACGGGTATGCGAGCGATGATAGGCGTGTCTATGGACCGCATTGAGTGATAGAAGGTGCTGACCCAGAGACATTTAAGCTCTTAACTGGTATGTATGGCGTCGATTCCGGAAATGTATACTTTGATGGGAAAAAAATCGATGCTGACTCAGCTACTTTTCAAGTCCTTGAATCAGGTCCATATGCTCTTGATGCGTCAAAAGTTTTTTATAATGGGCACCTCTTGCGAGGAATTCTTGTAGAAGGATTTGCCGTCAAATGAGAGCGAGCATTTGCTTCTGATGGGCATGTATTTTTTGAATGACAGGTCGAAAAATGAGCTCCTCTGCCAGAAGATGAGGATGTCACTCCACCTGTTGAGCCAACGGAACCAACAGAAAATCCTCCCAGTACCTTATCATCTGCATTTCTAGACAAACTTTTCTCTGACACCGGCATTCTCGCTCCTTATAGAGAGACTCTTCGTGCAGAGTGGGTATTCCTCTCGTTTCTCGGTCTCGCACTTATCGGATTGTTCAGCGCCCTCTTTGTATTTTTTGCTGATAGAAATGACGTCACTGTGTCATGGGGAAAAGTATTCCTCAAAACACTGATTGCTCTGGCAGTAGGTAGCGCCGTTTTTTGGCTCGCATCGTATCAATTTTCTCTCTTTTGGAGCGGTATCATAGCTCTCGTCATCGGTATCATAGCATTTCTCTCGCTCTCAAATGTTGGCGGAAAGATAAAAACATTTATTGTTTTTTTGCTTTCGTGTATTGTCCTGACTTTTTTGGTAGGTGTACTCGTTGTGATACTCCGTGCCACAGATAATACTCTTCAAACCGTCCTTACGTTTCTCGTGAAGGATACTTCTCAGATATTCATCATTCTCGGAAGTGTCGGTGTTTTCTTTGGTTCTTGGTTTACTCGTACACAGCTCGATAATCGTCTCTCTGGAGCTATTTCCGGATCGGTTATTGCGACATTTTTCTCACTTCTCATCCTCGGATTCGTCTTGTGGCTCGGACCTATCTCGCTGATCTGGACAGTCGTACTTTTCTCTGCTCTTTTCGGTGCGTTTCTGTGGATACTTTCCTTCCGTGCCAATCATGGCCTTTTTGCTCTCAGCGTCCGAGTATTGCGTACTGTGGTATTCTTGGGACTTATGAGTGGGCTTCTCATATATGTAATTCTTTAATTTTCTTTTTATGTTAGCTTCACCAAAATTTGAATCCATCAAAGATATACCGGGAGTCCTTCCTGAGCATCCCTATGAATACTTTCGAGACTTAAACAATAGAGATTGGAAACGAGCAACAGAAGGGGGCGGGATGTTCACTTTTTATTACGGGGATACGAATTTATCCCTGAATTCTGCGATTGAATATTTTCGTGAGAGTTGTCGTGATATTCAAATGGCTCCTTCAGCTGAAATAGCACAAGGACGTCGTCAATCATTAGAGGACTATCAGAAACATTATTACGCAGCCGCATCTCGTATGAGGTCAGATGAGATGGAATATGTCTTGATGCAAAAAGATTTTGCACAAAGTGAACTCGATGAGAGATTATGAAGAAAATGATATTACTACCCTGATATATTGACACACGCAAAGAACGTTCTTCATATTACTGGAGAACGGGTTACTCGAGAAGCATTGAAGAGCTTATTATGAGATTCTTACTCTGATGAATATACTCTCTCAGATGAGGATATGGTATTTAACAAGGATTCATTTCGAAGAAAATTTAGTGATTATCTTTACGGAAAGGTATGTACAATAGTTGATAGCGCAAAAATTGTTGGCACCATGACTGAATCACAAGCAAAGATTGTTAGTTTCTATCTTTCATGAGGTACTACATCTGATATTCATTCACTCACAGAAAAAGGACTAAAAAGTTATACAATTGGACGCGGTGAAACATTAAAGAGAGAACAGGTGAATGCATGGTACCCAAAAAAAACACAAGCAGCAGCGTAATATAATAATTTTGCTCGATTCGATAAAAGGAGTATACTTTCCCTATGATAGTCCAAGATACCAAAACTCTGAAGATTCTCCGTGACGCAGGCAAGATTCACCGTGAGATTATTAACGGACTGATGAAGAGCTGATTATTGGTTCCTGGACATACGGGAATACAGGTAGAAGAGTGGATCAAAAAAGCACAAAAAACTCATGGAGTGGAGTCGGCATTTCTCGGACAGTACGATTATCCAGCGAATATCATCCTCTCAGTCAATGATGTGGTGGTGCACGGCGTTCCAATGGATATTGCATTTGAGTCTGGTGATGTACTCAAGGTCGACTATGGTGTCCGCTATCAAGGATATCTCACTGATGCAGCGACGACCGTTATTATCGGCAAGCCAAGCGACCCAAGACACCAGGAGTGTATCAATGCAGCTCGGGAAGCACTTCGGATCTGACTCAAACAAGCCAGGTCAGGAAATACAACGGGTGATATTGGATTTGCGATTCATCAGTATATCACAGAAGCGGGGTTTCATATTATCCGAGAACTGACAGGGCATGGGCTGGGCACCAAAATCCATGAAAAACCTGATATCTATAATTATGGAAAGCAGGGGAAAGGGGATACCCTCAAAAAAGGAATGTATGTCGCGATTGAGCCGATAGTCTGATTTTCGACGAGAAAAATATTTGATACTGGAAAATTTGCTATTTGTATGGAGGATGGTGGCATCGGCGTTCAAGAAGAACACTGCGGAATCATCGGTGATAATGGATTTGAGATTATCGCATAAATGAAAACGCGGAAAAACTCGTTCTTCAAGCTCAAATCTGTGCTCCTCGTTTACCGTACTCACAGTACGACTCACTTTGGTGCTCGATTTTTACTCGAATTACTTCGTTTTTGCACGTTTTAGGCTCCTCCTTTCGTCATTCTCGGGCTTGACCCGAGAATCCAGGTGAGTATATTTTCTTTATTCGTCTCACTCAAACAGTAATGTTTTAAACTCACTGACATCAAAATGCCATACGAGGCATTTTTCACTCATCGGACTCTCGTTTCAGAGCAGTAAGAAATTAAAGGAATAATTGATTATTTCTTGATAAAAAACTTTCCAGTCATAGTGCCTACGAGAAATGCCATACAGATCTGTGTCGTCGTGATGATGCTGGCGAATTCGACTGGATCTACGGAGATTCTTTTTGACATAATACCATAGAGTGCCCAGAGAATCACGAGAGTAAAAAATACATCTCGATTTTTTGCGAGCATTATGAGCCCAAGAAGCGTCGCTATGACAATCATAATGATAGTCCACGTAACAGGTGAAATCCCCCAAGCACTCCACTGGATACTGATAAGCCATGCTGAGATATTTGCAATCGTCGCGACTGATATCCATCCGAGGTAGATAGAGAAAGCGGGGAGGGAGATATATTTATCAGCTGTATTGAGATGGTTGGTATTTCTTCTGATTTCCGTGTAGAGACGAATCAATGTAATGAGGAACCCGAGCATGATAATTACAGAGAGCCCAACATATTGATATTGCCATGCGATCATCCATCCACCATTAAAAAGACATGTAATCCAAAAGAGCCAACCAATTCTCTGATCGATGAGTGAATTTTTCTTTCGTTTCCCACGAATCAGATTGATGACTCCAACAATCACAAATACGAGGAGGAGAGTGTAAATGACACTCCAGATAGAGAAGGTAAATGCTATTGGTGTAAAGAGGCTATCATATTTATCTGAGAGCTCCTTTGTCGTCATACCTCCGAGCGGGATGATAATCGCGAGCGCATTGAATACTATCATAAAGATATATCCACTGAGATTCAGGAGAGGGTAGAACATAAAAAGAAAGTTAAAAAAGAAAATAAAAATACAAAGTACAAAGTACAGAATACAAAATAAAGGAATTGTTTTCGTCATTCCCCGGTTTGGTCCCGTCATTCCAGCCAAGCGAGGTACGAGCGCGAGGTGGAATCCAATCGAGCCATGCTTAATCATAGGCATAAAAAAAAGAATGCAAAAGCATTCTTTTTTTGTTTCTGGAAATGTTATGAAATACTCGTAAACAATTTCTCTTTTGGAAAGCGAAATTTTGGATGCGGATGTTCGTCAGGAGCGCGGTAGCCAATCGGTGTTATGACAGCGACTTCGAGAGTATCAGGAAGTTCGAGAATTTTCTTGACCGCTGCAGCATCAAATCCCTCCATAGGGCAGCTATCTATCTCGAGTTCTGCACAGGCAGCGAGGAGAAATCCTTCCGCAATATACACTTGTTTCTTCGCCCATTCTGGAGAAGCATTTGGGAGAAAACCAGTCACCATCTGTTCAAATCCAGAGAGTTTCTCACGTGCCTCTTCACTTCCTCCAGAGAGAGCTTCGAAATATTCATCTTTAACTGTCTGAAGATCATTTCTTGCGCACATTACAATGAGATGTGATGACGTGCCAATTTGAGCCTGATGCCATGATGCTACTTGAATAGCATCCTTTTTTTCTTGATTTGTAACTATGAAAAAATGGTAGGGCTGCATACCATAAGAAGATGGCGCAAGACGAATTGCCTCGAGGATTTTTTCGAGGTTTTCAGGTGATACCTTTTTCGTGGTATCAAATTTTTTGGTCGCATAGCGCCAATTGAGCTGAGAAAGGAAAGACATATTAAAAAATTAAGAATAGGGAACTACCAGTATAGCAAAAATACGAATTTATCAAACCCTCTCATGAGCAAAAAGTGTTGACTCATGTGGGGGATATCTCCGAGGAAAAGTGAAATTAACTCACCTTCTTAAAGAAGCAGGTTTTGAGGACCATTGTCGAACCATCGATTTTGCCTTCTATGAGCTCTGGGTCGTCCGTGAGACGAATATTTTTCACCTTAGTTCATTTTTGGATCTTCATAGAGCCTGCCATGAGGTTCTGAGTGGAAATCACGGTATCACCTTTGGCCAGTGTATTTCCGTTTGCATCTGTGACGACGATATCTTCCATAGAAAAAAGTTAAAAATAAGAATTTATAAAAATTATCTGAGACTCTCACGAATTTCCCACCAAATTTTCCCTACCATATTTGTCCCGTTACCGTCTGAGCCAATTCACCAAAAAGTATCAACGGGTGAATTTTCCACAAAATTTTTATGACCGGTTTTGAGGAGGATATCTTGTACATCCTCATGCTGTGATGTCTTTGCATACAAAATATCTCTCATTACTCATACTTTCTCATCAATCCAATTTTCAGGAGCTTTATCATAGTGATGTAGAGATATATTTTTGACCTGCTCGGGACTCTTTGCATGAAAAATTTCCTCCGCAATATCAGGATATTGCATGGAGAATTTCCTCCATTGATACGCATGTTCAACTGTAGCAAATATTCGTCACCAAATCATTACTTGGTGGGCAGAATAATTATCAAGAGGATAAAATGGTCACGTGAAAAAATAGACAGTATCTTCTGTTTCGTAGTTCAGATTTGGTTCTACTGGTGGATACATAGAGAGCTCTTAGGAATAATGATACCCCATTTTATTTTTCTTTGTAGTTACTTCTTGTTGAGCCAATGGGTGTAGATCACTATGAGAATGTTGCACGGCGTCGATAGAGAAACCAGTATCTTGAAGGGCTTTGAGTTTTAAGGGGTTTCCACTTATGACGATTATATGTTTTGAAAGTCATAATTCCTGAAGAGCTCCTACCTCGGCATCATACGTTCGTAAATCAGGGGACTTTAGACCTAGTTTCTGAAATGCTTCCACAGTATCACAATCATATTTTTTCTGAATTTCCATTGCTTCAATCTTCTTTTCTAATCAGATTCATCTTCATTCCTGATATGAATATATGATAACCCCTTTGCCTTCTTTTTGAATCATACTCATGGCTCCATCGAGCTGAGAATGGCAATCACAATGAAGTGATGCAAATGATTCTCAGAAAAGGCACGAAGAGTGAATGCGAACGAGAGGACTTCATGTTTTTATATCTCCGCATACGAGGCTGATACATTCTCAATTATTTGTTGTATGATTGGAGACAATGAAGTCTCAATATTTGGTCGTAAGAGTTGTGGAATGAGTGATCATAGTGATGTGACAGCGTTATTATAGGGATTGTCATAAAAAAACAATCGTTGCTTTTTCACGAGGAAACTTATACTTCAGATATGACTCGCATTACTACTTTCGAACAATATCACTCAGACTACCAATTTGCACTTGAAAATCCTGTATCATTTTGGGAGAAGCAAGCGAGAGAATTTATCTGGAAAAAGTCATGGGATACCGTTCTGAAAGGGGATTTTGAGACAAATTATATTGAGTGGTTTTCAGGATGAAAACTCAATATTACCGAGAACTGTCTCGATAGGCACCTTCCAGAGAAAGCGAATGATGTAGCCTTTTATTGGGAACCAAATACTCCGACTGATACTGCAAAAAAAATCACGTACCAAGAACTTTTTAATGAGGTGTGCAAATTTTCCAATGTGCTCAAACAATACGACGTAAGAAAAGGAGATAGAGTCTGCATCTACATGCCGATGATTCTCGAATCCGTCGTGGCTATGCTTGCTTGTGCTCGAGTGGGCGCAATTCATTCAGTTGTCTTTGGTTGATTTTCTGCACAAGCCCTCTCGGACAGAATCCAAGATGCCAGTTGCAAAATCGTTATCACGACTGATGGCGCATTTCGAGGAGCCAAAATAATTCCTATGAAAGCGACCGTCGATGAAACACTTCAAACCTGTCCCTCTGTCGAAACCGTGATTGTTTTTGAACATACCAAAATTTCTTACAACTACAATTCAGAGAAAGATATCCGGTGGAATGAAGCCATGCAAGAAGCATCTTCCATCTGTCCCGCTGAACCTATGGACGCTGAAGATCCGCTCTTTATCCTCTATACTTCTGGTTCAACTGGCAAGCCAAAAGGAGTCGTGCATACCTGTGGAGGGTATATGATCTACGCGCAGTACAGTTTTGAAAACGTGTTTCAGTATAATCCGCGAGAAGTGTACTGGTGTACAGCAGATATTGGTTGGATAACGGGGCATTCCTACATTGTGTATGCACCTCTTTTGTCTGGTGCCACCTCTGTGCTTTTCGAAGGCATTCCGACCTATCCTGATGCTGGGAGATTTTGGGATGTCATCGATAAATATAGCGTGAATATTTTCTACACCGCGCCGACGGCTATTCGAGCTCTTGAGGCATTTGGTCTCGATTTTGTCACACCGTACAAGCTCGATTCTTTGCGGGTACTCGGAAGTGTGTGAGAGCCTTTGAATGAAGAGGCATGGCATTGGTACAATGATAATATTGGTAAAAAACGATGTCCTATCGTGGATACATGGTGGCAGACAGAAACTTGCGGGATACTTATCTCACCACTGGCTGGCATCACTCCGACGAAGCCAAGTTTTGCCACGTTTCCACTTCCTGGTATTCAACCTCTTCTTGTCGATGAAAATGGGAAAGAACTTCTCGGAAATGATGTCTCAGGAAATCTCTGTATCCGCTTTCCATGGCCAGGAATGATTCGTACCATTTATGGGGATCATGAGGCCTATAAGAAAAACTATTTTACCCTTTATCCATGACTGTATTTCACAGGAGACGGTGCAAGACGAGATGCCGACGGACAGTATCAGATTACAGGAAGAGTGGATGATGTGATAAAAGTCAGTGGACATCGTCTCTGAACGGCAGAAATAGAGAATGCTATCAATATGCATCCTGATGTCGTGGAATCAGCTGTTGTGGGCTATCCCCATGAGATTAAATGACAAGGGATTTATGCCTATGTTATCACGACCAACACTGAGAAAGACCCAGAAATGCTAAGAAAAGAGATTCTTCTCGAAGTCGTAAAAAGTATCGGTCCTATTGCAAAGCCCGATAAGATACAAATTGTTCCAGGACTTCCCAAGACACGCAGTGGAAAGATTATGCGGAGAATCCTCAGAAAAATCGCAGAAGGGGAGACGAGTAATTTTGGAGATATTTCGACACTCCTCGATCCAGGGGTGGTGGATGAGATTAAGAAAGGAGTGGTCAAATAATTTATTGAGAACCCAAAACTTCTTGGACAAACCGCGGAACATGCTTTAAAAATGGATGTGATTTTCATGAGGTTTCTGTACTGTAGAGAAGTGCATACGGTTTCATACTTCTTCCGAAAGAAGCTCGAGAAATTGTATCTTGCCCAAAAGTATTGAGTCGGCCATCTATAGAATCTATATTGATTCTTCCAATATCATCGATGCTCATAATAAATATGACACCTTCTTTTTTGAGCTTTTTGATGGGTCTCGGAGCGTTATCCGTTATTACAGTATAATGACCGATATTGAGACGAGCCAGAATATCCGACATATTAACTTGGATACCTTCGGGTGCTTGTTGTTTTTTTATGTCTTGTATGAATGCCTGTTGCATAAAGCCTGGCAAGGATGGAAGATTGAGAGTTGATTCTTTTCCATCAAAAGCCTCCATGATTGATTCACAATAAGCCCAACTAATTTTGATAGTAGCAATGTCGCATGATACATCGATACCAGTCCCTTGTAGAGTATTCATAATAAAAAAATTCAAAAAAACGATTACAATAATTTTATTATAGTATTAATTTATATTTGTCAATATTTCGTAGTATTTTCCCAGCTGTGTAGTCAGTTATTGAAACTAATTTATCTCATACTTGAGGCTCACATTGATAGTGACTTCTTGTGATCCAGGCTCAATAGTGGGAGCAGTAGAGTCCGATACGCTCTCCATCCCCCCACCTTTCGCCAGCATCGGCTGATTATAGTAGGGCATAGAATTATTTTCACTGATTTCGAGGAGTCTTCCCAGTCTAAATCCTGCCGCATCTGCGATGCTCTGTGCTTTTGTTTGTGCCTTTTGGATAGCTTCTGCACGAGCGGTATTTTCTATTTTTGTGCTGTCATCGATAGCGAACTGAATATTTGAAACGGAATTGGCTCCGCTGGTGACAACACCAGAGAGAAGAGGACTAATCAGCTTGAAATCGCGCACTTTCACGTAGACGGACTGTTGCACAGTGTATCCTACGATAGCAGGAGGAGGACATGGCTTGCCAGAACCATAGTCACAATTACTTGTTTCGTAGCGAGGTCGGATGCTATACTGAGAAGTGGTGATATCTTTTTTATCGACCCCTTGTTTGGTGACAAAATCAATCGCCTTGTTCATCTGCGCAGCATTTTGGGATTGAAGTGCTGCGACATCTGTACCGCCCTCGGTGATCACATCAAAAGAAAAACTCGCAATATCTGGAACCCCCACCGCCTTACCATCTCCCTGTACGACAAAACTTCGGAAATTCGAGGGAGTACTCACACGATCGTAACTCTGAGTAAATCGGTACCCGAGCAAGAGTACACCACCGAGCGTGATAATCAATGCGAGGCCGAGAAGGTTTCTGAGAAATGAGTTCATAAAATGAATTATAAAATAAGACCAAAAGTATATCCCTCTCGTGTGTATGGGAAAGTTTATTGGGGTTGATTAAAACAGAAACTATTCCCTTATTGTGTGACAAATGGTTATAGTAATTAATCTACCTGCGCAACAGGCTGAATTTTCTCACCATAATCATTTTCATAAGATATGAAAAGCGGTTCGTTAGCTCAGCTTCTTTTAATCTCAGCACCTCCCACAACGTGAATATTTGAAAAAGCGTCCCAAACTTTCGATCAAAATGAAAATTGTTGAACGGGAATATTTAAAAATCTTTCCCCCTCATTTTTAATTATTGTATCCAGTTCGCTCCATGCACGCGCTTCTTCCTCTACCGGATCAAGCCCCATTATTCTATTAATCTCCGCTTGTGCCTTTTGTATTGTTTGTTGTGATGGCCAGTGTCATTTTTGCGCTTCTTTTTCAGCGTTTTTTAATATCCATTTTTCGTACTCCAGCTGATCTTTAAAACCAATCTTCGCGGAATCAAAAAGATGAATTCCTTCGTCCCCCTGGAGGTGATTTTGTGTTGTGCCAGGTAGGAATCTTTGGGACGCAAAACAACGTCATACTTTTCTCGAAAATAATATAGTTGCCCTAAGTGTTTTTGTTCCATCCCAGGAATTTTCCCAGAGATAGAGGCCTTTTTCACCTACTCCTTTTGTGTCAGGGGCAAATTGAAATGAGTTATCTCTAAGAACTGGCATTAGTATGATTGGTTATAGAAGCTAATTCTAGCCAAAAATATTATGTGTCAAGTATTTATAAAAGAGACATTATTTCCTCATTGTCCAAGTAATCCCAAAGATGGTGACAATTATGGCTGCACAGAGGAGACAGAGGAGACAGTACGCGTGGATATAGAGGACTTCTTGAGAGATGATATAACCATTGAAGAGCATACCTCCGAGAGCGACCCAGTT
>Ga0172380_10006205_pt1 | contig 14019 bp, 21 predicted proteins | sample Leawe162metaG_FD_119747 | JGI IMG/M metagenome (GOLD analysis project Ga0172380, IMG submission 119747) | Leachate microbial communities from a municipal landfill in Southern Ontario, Canada - Leachate well 162 metaG | ecosystem: Engineered > Solid waste > Landfill > Unclassified | place... | reverse complement strand
TACTCGTTTGCCGAGGAGGGTGATCCCTACGCTCAGGCGACGGTCACCAACATGATCCGCCGTGGCTGGACCGACCTGGACCTACTGATCGAGCACGGCCTGTGGCAAGAGACGGTACCGGGTGCGGCCGACTGCATCGAGATGAGCGCCGGCCAGGAGTGGCAGGGGTGTTGGTTCGGCCGCGAGCCAGACGGCACCTGCGCGACTATGGGCGGCGATACCGGGTTCCTGGTCCAGGAGGACGGCGTCTCGTACATCCTCCAGGAGGACGGCGTCAGCAAAATACTGCTGGCGCCGGTTGCACTCGAAGTGTACGTGGCTAACAAGCACAACATGGCCCAACTCACCCACGTGTTCTGGGGCGACGCGAGCACCGGCCTGTATGGCCCGAACCTGATCACGTGCCCGTGCTCAACGGCCACTGCCGGCACCGTCTACGTGCCGCCGGTCGTGCCGGTGTGCGCCTGCATGTTCGACTTCGGCGAACCGTGTGACAGCATGTACCTGTCGCTGATCTAGGAGCGCACCATGGTTGACGTGACGCCACTGCTCTACTGCCCGTTCGACGGGCCAACGCCATACGTGACGGATTTCAGTGGCTCGGTACATGGTTGGATGGGCGAGCCGGGCACCATCGTTGGCGGCGTCATATTCCGGCCTGGCTACTACTGCAAGGCGGCGCAGTGCGCGGGCGCGAGGACAAACTACGTGCTCAACCCCAGCTCCGAGGCGGCCGGCAACTGGGCTGCCATGGGCGCGGCAACCGTCACTCCAAACGACGCGACGTATGCCTACATCGGCACGAAGGCAACTAAGGTGGTCACGACGGCGGCAGCCAACGATGGTTGCCGGGCAACGCTGTCGGCGCTGGCCAATGCGGTGCACTACGTCACTGCGACACTGTATGGCACGTTCCCTACCGCGACACATGAGTGGTCGTTGGATAACGCCACGTGGCATACGCCGGCGCTGCTGGGCACGGACGAGGGGTGGTCGATCTATGGCTACCAGTTCCCCGCGGCAGAGGCCAATGGCAGCACGGTACTGTACATGCGGCAGACCGACGCCACCGCGCGCACGTGGTTCGTCGATGCCGTCCAGGTGGAGGCGTCTACCTATCCCACACCATACCTCGACGGGAGCTTGGGCACCGGTCATGCGTGGACAGGGGCCGCCAATGCCAGCACCAGCACCCGCGCTGTAGCCTATCTGACATATGCCACGGCGGGGAACATCAGCGACGTGGCCGGCACCGTGGCAGCGTGGGTGTGGACTACCGGCACAACACCAGGAGGAAGCAATTTCGTCATCGAGTTCGCCGGGGTAGTTGCCGGTAACATCTGGTTGGGGATCACTCCGGGCCTGGCGTTGGATGGTATGTGGGGCACGACTGCGTATACGGGTGGGACACTCACGGCCTACCAGTGGCACCACGTTGCCATGACATACGATGGCACGACGCTGGTACTGTACGTGGACGGCACGGCTGTTGGCGGCGGGCTTGAGAGCGGGTTCGACACTCTACCGGCAACGATGTGCATTGGCAGTGCCTTCGGTGCTGGCGAACTCCAGGGACGCCTCGACGACCTATTCATCGCCGACACGGTGCTCACCGCGACCGAGATAGCAGAGTTGTACGCCTCCGGGGCGCCGCTGGGGCCGACCACCATGGCGCTGTTCCCGGCAGCCATCCAGGACGACGACGCGGTGTATTTCGGCATCGACACGACCGAGGCGAACAGCGGGCCGTTTTGCTCGCTGGTGTTCGACCTCCTGACGCCGGCAGTCTACGGCGGCGACGGTGTGCTCGTGTGGGAGTATTGGAACGGTGCTTGGGTCGCGTTCGGCGGAGCACCCAACGTGCTCGACGACAACACGGCCTCATTCACCGTGACGGGACCTGCCTCAGTCACGTGGCACGCGCCGACCGACTGGGTCGCCGTCGCCACCAACGGCACGACGGCCTACTGGGTGCGGGCGCGGTTCAACACACCGGGCGGCGCCGGCACGATGACGCCGCCGATCCAGCAGCACCGCGTGCCCTACTCGGTGGTCTGGCCGCGCATCGACGTAGCGGCGGCCGACCTCGGTGGCGACGTGCCCCTGCTGGCGCGCATCCAAGTCGAGTGCGCCCACGACGATTGGCCGTTCTTCGTGGCGCACGTGTCGGCGCGGTCGCTCAGCCGTGGCGAGGATTTCACGCCGTACCTGTTGGCGGCAGACGAACAGAACCCCGCTGGCGTGACAGTCACACCTCAGGCGGCCGGCGTGGGTACGGTGCAGGCGCAGGTGGATGCCCCGGCCGGGCGGGCGCTACGCTTCAACAACCTGCCGGCGACGACAACCGACTACGTCACGTTCTCGCTCGACGACAATCTCTGCCCTCAGTGGGAGGGCACTTACCATGCCTTCGTGCGCTGCTGGCAAACGGCAGGCACAACATCGAAGGTGCGCTTTTACCTCACAGTCGGCACGCGCGACGCGAGCGCCGTGTTCACCTCCCTGTGGCAAGGGCCGTACAGTGGCTACATCACGCCCAACCTCGTCACGGCGGGCAACCACAGCCTGATCGACCTCGGTCGCGTCACCCTGCCGCCGGGGCAACCATCCATGGGGTACAACCTCGTGGACGTGCGGCTCAACGTCCAGAACACCGACAGCGCTCAGGTGACGGTGTGGGTCAGTGACCTGATCCTCATGCCGGTTGACGAGTGGGCCGGCACGTTCATGCCCACGGCCGCCGGGGTGACCGAGGGTTACTTCCTCGACCTCGACAGCACCTCGCAGCCGCGCACGCTCGTGCACGCGGCCGTGCGGGGCGTGACGCACGAAAACATCCTGGCGCCCTACCAACCGATCGTGAACGGTGCCGTGCAGATTCAGGCCAACAGCGACCAACGCCTCTGGTTCCTCTTCCAGGGCGGTGCCAGCCCCTACCGCTACGCCTACGTCAGCACGCTGGCGGCGGTGCGCCTGTTCGGCGTCTCGCGCTACCTCGGCAGCAGGGGTGAGCGATGACCCCGTCGTACCTGCGGCCGGGCAGCGTCAACCTCCACACGTGGCAGCCGTCGTTTGCCGGCGGTGTGTGGACGCCCGCGAGTCGCTGGCTCGGCAGTGTGGACGACAAGGTGGCCTCCTACGCGCACCAACTGCGGGCGCACGGCGGCTACTGGGAGGCCGACATAGAGTTCGGCGCCCGCGTGGACCAGGCAGAGGATTGGCTCGACAGCGGCCTGACGCGCCACGTTGAGTGCTACGACGAGGCCCACGTGCTCCAGTTCGAGGGGTTCGTCAACGAGGTGCAGCTGGTAGTCGGCGGCTACAGCGTCACGCGCGGCCCGCTGGTGGATCTAGTCAACCGCGCGGCCCTCGTGTTCACGCCGCTGGACACGACGGTCACGCCCGTGCGCGCGGGCAAGCGAGCGCGCACGGGCGTCAGCAACAACGCGGCCAGCCAGGAGCTGTACGGCATCCACTACAAGGTCCTGAGCGGCGGCGACATACTGGCGGCCAGCTCCCTGCAACTGCGCGACTCGTACCTCGCCGAGGCGGCCTACCCCGCCACCGACCGCAAACTGTCGCTCGGTGACGCCGGGGCGCCGTCCGTGCGGCTCAGCATCTACGGCTACGTGCGCATGCTGGACTACCCGTACAACAACGCCTTGGCAGGCAACACGACCGTGGCGGCGAAAATCCCCCTGGTGCTGGCGGGCGAGCCGAACGGCCTGTTCACCGGCACGCCGCAGGCCATCGCGGCCAATGCCACGGCGGTGCAGGCGGCTGAGGCCGACGACAACAGCGGTTGGTCCATCATCGGCACGTGCTGCGAGTATGGCGACGGCACCTACAACCGCTACGTGGCCAGCGTCGGGGCCGGGCGCGCCTTCACCTACGCCGCAGTGCCGACGGCGATAGAATACCAACTGCTGTTGCGCAACCCGCGCCAGCCGATCACGACGGTGGCAGGCGCCGAGGTGCAACCGTGGACCGTCCAACCGGGCCGGTGGCTGTTCCTCGCCGACTGGATGATCGGGCGTGTGCCGCCGGGGACGCCGCTACGCAGTGACCCGCGCGCTCTCTACATCGAGTCGGTGGACTACGAGGCGCCGCGGGAACTCAGCGTCACCGGTGGCCGTGTAGACACGATCACGCAACGGCTAGCCCGGTTGGGGTTGGCCAGCATAGGGGGACCGTGATGCCGCTGCAAACTGTCAACGCCGAGATGGTCGGCCTGCTACGCCCGTTCTTCATGGACAACATCCTCGAACGCGACAGCGACACGTACAACGATACCGAGGCAAAGGTGCTCGCAACTGATGCTGATGGCGGGGTACGGCTGGACCACCTGGAGGTGGGCAACACCACTGGAGCAGTTGAGGGGGAGGTGAGAGCGGCCGTTGGGTTGGTCACTGTTGGATGGGTGCGACTCATAGCGACTAATGTGACCATCAGCGGTGGTGTCATCACGGCCACTGCCAGCCACTTGGTAGTTGACACGGAAGGCGGGGGTGCTACCGACAACCTGGACACTATCAACGGCGGCGCCACTGGGGACATACTCGTGATGGAGTCCGCCGCCACGGCACGCGACGTGGTGTGCAAGGACGGCACGGGTAACCTGATGCTGGCGGGCGACTTCACCCTGTCAACCATCGAGGACAAGATCATGCTGATCAACCGCTCAGGCAACTGGCATGAACTGTGCCGATCCGACAACTCCTAGCGTAGAGGTGACAGCATGGATGCTACTACGTTCGCTGGCATCTGGGACGCGTGGGGGCCAATCATGGCCACGGTGTTCGCCGCTGCCACGGCAATCATCGTGGTGCTATGGCGCAAGGTGGGCACGCTGGAGACAGAGGTGCGCACCGTGCGCGACCAGGGCGCGGCGCGCGAGTTGGCGGCGAACGAGCGCTACATTGGCCTGCTCAACAGCATGCTGGCGGGTTTGGCTGGCCAGACAGAAGCGCTGCGGCGCGTGACTGAGACGTTGGACGCACTGAGGGAGGCCATGCGGTTGGAGGAGAGGGTGACCGAGGTGAGTGGGAAGGTCGCGGCGGCACTCGACCGCCTGCCGCGCGGGGGGCCAGGAGGATGACCAGAGGGCAGGAGTTGGAGCGTCAGGCTCAGGAGCGGCGCATGGCTGACCTGGAGGCGGCCATCGCCCACGCCCAAGAGGAACAGGCGCGGTGGTTGACGGCGCTCGGTAGCCGCGTGTACTGTCTACGTGACGTGATCGCGCGCGCCGAGGCCGTGTTTGCCAACCTCGTGCCTGGGAGGTGAGAATGGAATGGGTGAGACAGATTATCGCGGTGCTGGCGTCTGTCACCGGCCTACTGGCGGCAGTGACCGCTTTGGTGTTCGCCGCCGTGCCTGACGGGCGCCAACGCGCGACGTTGTTCTGGCTTATGGCCGGCATCGCGGCGCAGTCGCTACTCAAAGCCGTGGCCATCTGGGCCGGCATGACAGGAGCAGCCTGGACGTTGGTAAACCTGGCCGCCGGAGCGCTCATGTTCGCCTCGGTCGGCAATCTGGTATGGTATCTGGTGTTGGGGCAGTACAAGCGGGGGAGATGACTATGGACGTGCGCGTGCTTCGCCGGGCCACCGGCGTGGTGGACGTTGTGGAGGTCGAGGAGTACCTGCGGCACGTGGTGCCGGCCGAGGTCTATGCCGGCTCCTGGCACATGGCCATGCTCGAAGCGCAGGCCATCGCGGCGCGTACCTATACGCTGCACAGCATTCTGCACCCACGCCACGCCGACCAAGGCGGCGACCTGTGCGATGGGCCGCATTGCCAGGCCATGGGCGCCGCGACCCATCCACGCACCGACGCGGCCGTGGCTGCTACGCGCGACATGCTGTGGACCACGGGCGACGGTGCCTACGTCTCACGCTGTGGCCGGCCTGACTGCCCACTCTGCCGTGGCGCGAACGGCCACAATGGCCAAACGTGGACCGGGCGAATGTGCCAGTGGGGCGGGGAGTACATCTGCACCACGGCCGTGGCGGCGAAGCAGGAGCCGAGCGCCACGTGGGTGCTAGCCCGCTACTACTGCGGCGGCGCCCTCGTGTCGCGGACGGTGCTGGACGGAGTGCAGGACGAACGCGGCAAGACGGCGCAGGGTGACCCGGCCACGGCGACGCCGCCAGCATGGGCGCTGCGCCACGCCACTCCGACACTCGTGTGCATCCACCACTCGGTGACCACAAGCGACCACGCGGCCATCGACGCGATCGCGCGTTACCACACGGCGCTGCCGCCAGCCGGCAAGGGCGAACCAGGCGCCGCCTACCACTATGCTGTGGACGCCACGGGAGGCATCTACCAGATCAACGACGACATGCTGCTCTCGTGGCACGGGCACGACGGCAACGTCGGCATCGGTGTGTGCCTGCTGGGTGACTTCACCAACGCGCCGCCGCCGGAACCGCAGTTGGCGGCCGCTGCGTGGCTGGTGGCACGCCTGAAACAGCGGTGGGGCATCACCATGGTCATCGGCCATCGCGAGGCCGGGCGCGCCTACACGGAGTGCCCCGGCAACACCTGGCCGCAGTGGCGCGACCGTGTGGCGGGAGGTGGCACGTGAGATACCCGACGTACCCACGCCCACGCCAGGACAGCGGCTATTGGATCAGACCATATACCTGCTCAGTGGCTAGAGGTGCTTCCAATGCTTGCGCAAGCAAATGCCCTCAACGGCTGATCGGCTGACTCCATAATCGCTTGCGACCACCGCCTGGGTTTCGCCAGTTGAACATCGCGCACGTATGGTAGCCACATCGGCCTCGGTCAGTTTGGCCCAGCGGCAAGCCGAGCCCCTTGGCCCTACATACACCGTGTGAAAGGAGCGGCCGCGAGCCATGCGTTCATGGATGTTGTCCAGGTTCGTGCCAACATGAAGATGGGCTGGGTTGACACACGACGGGTTGTCACAGGTATGAAGCACATGAGCGCCATCAGGGATGCCGCTATGCGTGATGGCATAGGCGAACCGCGGCGCCAATTCTGGTTCTCCGAGCGTGCCGAGCTTGAACCTGCCGTAGCCCTTCTGGTTTGTCCCGGCGAGCCAGGGCCAACATTCGTCCGCCCCACGGATGTCGACATTCCCCCAGAAGCGTTCAAGGATCGGCCTCTGCCGGTGAGCCGTGGCACATTCTCGGCTACAGAAGCGGCCTTGGCCAAGCTTCATCTTGCAGCGCCAGGCCAGGAACGGGCGTCCACAATGGGCGCATGTTACTTCGATGTGGGCAGTGGTAGACTCTAGGGGCATGGTGACCTCCTACGTCATCATGTATGCCCCGGCGCTGCCTAATACAGTGTTGGGGCAGTTTCATGTTGTAGCAATTATAGGGTAAGGAGACCCATGATGCAAGCTTACAGTACCTATCCAGGACCACCACATTCGACCGGCGCCGGTGTGCACGGCAGCGCCAACTGTTGGTACCCGCTAGGTGACAACGACGGCGACGCCCGGCGGCTGTTGGGCTGGATGCGCCAGATGGGCATGACTTGGGGCAAGTGGCTGGACATTGACGGCACGGCGTACAACCTGATCGGTTACGCCACGGCCTACGGCATCATGTCGGTGGTGCGGCTGATGCAAGAGCGGCCGAACCCCCACTGCCACATGAGCGACAAGCACCGCGCCGTCCTGCCGCAGTTGGTAGCACAGGGCGCCTACTACTACGAGCTGAACAACGAGCCCAACCTGAGCACCGAGTGGCAGCAGGGGCAGTGGCCCACTTCGTGGCCCGACGCCGTGTTTGACGAGCAGGTGGCCTCCTGGGTCCCCGATGCCGAGTACGTGGTGGGCTGCGGCGGCTTCCCGGCCATCCCGGCCATGTCGCCCGGCGGTGAGTACAAGCGGCGGCCACAGGACCAGGAAGGCGACGACATAGACTATCTGCGTCGCTGGTGCCGGGCGCTGAAACGGCGCGGCGTGCCCGCGTGGATGGGCACGCGCGCTTGGATTGCCGTGCACAACGCGGCGCTGAACCACCCGCTCGACTACCCCGACGACGCGGTGAACCAGGCGCGCCACCCCGGCCAACGCATCGACACCTGGTACTACTCTGACGGCAGCCCCACCGGTGCCAGCAACTGCCTGCGCAAATACGAGGCCGTGCACCAGATCGTGCTGGAGGAGCTGGGCCTCGACCTGCCGGTCATCTGCACCGAGGGTGGCGTGTGGCCCTACAACGCCTCGGACCCCGGCTACCCGGCGCTCACCGAGGACGAGGCAAGCCTGCGCCAGGCCAACGCGCTGCGGGCGATGGAGACGGCGCCGGAGTACCTGCTGGCACAGTGTCCATGGCTCCTCGGCAACCGCGAGCTGGCCGGGCTTGACGGCGCCTTCGAGGCCGATGCCTGGATACGCAAGGCCGGTTGGGGCAACTGCCCGGCCGACGCGCCGCCGGTGCGCACCGTGATGGACATGCTGATGGCCGATCCGTGCAAGGTGAGGAGGGTGACGGTGACACAAGCCGAGGTGGATGCCGACCTGGCGGCGCGGATGCAGGCGCACATCGTGCCGCTCGTGCCGGGCAATGCATTCGCGCGCGCGGCCCTGGCGCGTAAGCTGGCTGTGCGGTCGGACGAGGTATACGAGGAGGGATTGGACGGCCACGTGTACCTCTGTCAGATGTGGTACGCTCCTGACGATCCGACGACGCAGTGGATGATCCGCGCCCGTGTCACCGACACGTCAGGGTGGTGGTCAGCCTACGAGTGGGTCAAGCGGGCGAACTAGCGGGAGTGAGGCATGGCGCCAGCGCTAGCGTTTTCTGCGGCCGACCGGGCCACCATCAGGCAGTTCCGCGAGCGCCTGGGACCGGGGGCACTCGCGGCGCTGAACGCCGGCTACTGGCCGCTCAGTGTTGGCACGGGCGAGGGGTACGAACTGGTACTGTGCTGGGACCCGGCCATGCAGGCGCTGCGGAGCCTCAAGTTGGCAGACGATGGCACGCTGATAGAGGAGGGTGCATGATGGACTGGCTACGAACTGTGGCGGCCGATGCGCGGCTGGTGACGCTACTGGCGCTGGTGGTCCTCGACCTGGCGTTGGGCGTGTTGGCCGCCGTGCGCACGGGTACGTTCGCCTGGGCAGAGGTGGGGCGGTTCTACCGCACGCAGGTGTTGCCGGTGTTCGGCGGCTGGGTGGTGGTCCGCCTGGTCGTACCCTACGTCGCCACGGACCTCCTAGGCCCGGAGGGTTCGTGGCTGGGAGAGGGCCTCGTGTTACTGTTCTGGGCGGCCGGAGTGATCCAACTTCTGGCGAGCATCGCCAAGAGCGTCGGCAACCTGGGCATCACTATAGGCGATAAGTCCTGATACACGGCCGCCGGCACAACCACCGGCGGCCTTTCTCTGCCTTGGGGCTTGCGTAGGCGCAACGGATGCGCTATAATGAGGGTGGAGGTGTGGCAATGGCTGAGTGTACAGTCGAGGAGCGGGCCGTGGACGTGGCGCCACACACGATCCTGCGCGTGGTGTGTGCCTGGTGTGGCGCGGTGATGGGCTCCAAGGACGGCAAGGGCGTGAGCGGCGATAGCCACTCGTGCTGCCCGGCGTGCCTGGAGAGGCTGCTAGCGAACGTGGGGGAGGCGTGACGATGGAGAAGACGGAACTGAGGGCCATTCTGGAGGCTGCCGGCACCGTGGGTGCAGTGGCGCACATCGACTACGAGCCGTTCGTGCTCGTGATCGAGCACAAGAAGCAGACTGCGCGCGGCCAGTATGCCAACGTCGGCAAGGGCTACATGGGGTTCGATGGCCGCGTGGCCATGGCCCGTCGCGACCACGCGGCGCAGAAGGCCAAGCTGAGCATTCGGACAAGCGTTGAAGGCGAAACCGAGGCGCTGGTCCGGGTACAAGCGGTCGTCGAAAGCGAACTGTACGGTACGGTGTCGGCGTTTGCCGAGTCGCGCCGTGACGCCAATGGCCCTGAGGGGCAACACCCTCTGGAAGTCGCGGAATCGTCCGCCGTCGGCCGCGCCCTGGGCATGCTGGGGTACGGCATCCTACCAGGCAGCGGCCTGGCGAGCGCTGAGGATGTACAACGTGCCGTCGAGCAGGAGGCGGACCAGGGCCAGCGCAGCAGTCGGCAGCGTCCTGCTGACCAGGCAGTCACCGTGTCGCCACAGCAGGTGGCGTACCTCGTCAAGACGTACGCGGCGCGCTACCAACTGGAACCTGAGGCGGCGCGGCAGCAACTGAACGAGGACTGCAACGACCGCTATGGTCACGGGCTCGCCAGCCTGACGGTCGAGGAAGGACGCACCCTCAGCCTGGAGTTGCGACCGCAGCAGTCCGAGGGCACGCAAACCGCGCCAGCACAGCCGGCAACCGCGGCGCCAGTGCAAGGGACCGGGTACCTGATCGATAAGACGAACTTCAACGCCGTGGTGGGGCAGTTGAACCGCGAGCGACTTTCGAGCGACCCTGTGGGCAAGGTTGGAGAGTGGCGTGAAGTGGGATTTGGCCCTGCTGAGGTTGAGATGGCCATCGCCGAACTGCGAGCGGAGAAGTGGCGCCGACGCTTCCACGGGCGCCTCCACGACCTGGGCATCGACCACGAACGGGCGAAGGCGCTCCTCCAGGTGGAGTCTTTGAGCCTATTGTACGGTAACGACGTGGAGCAGGTGCTGCACACGCTGGAGGACCTGCTCAAGATGCAGCAGACGGCGTAACGCGCCTACCCTGACACAACAAGAGGCCCGGTGTCGACCATGACACCGGGCCTCTTGCCGTCCTACCGGCCTCAGCGTTCGGGCGCTGCGTCTGGCGGCAGACCGAGGTAGGCGCAGATCAGCCGCGCCGCCTCAGGCCACGAGTGGCACACCTCGGCACGGTAGCCGTGCGCTCTCGCGGCCGCGATGAAGCGGCGCTGTGCGGCAGTGGCGCGGCCGGCCGCCGTCTTCATCTCGACGAACAGGCCGTGGTGCTCCCCCATCGGCACGAGTAGCACGAGGTCACAGGCACCCGGCTGGACGCCCTCGGCTTTCAGGCGCTTAGCCACCTGCTTGGCACGCCAACCACCGTTGGGGATGGCCAGCAGCATGCCCAGTTCGGGAAATGGCCCGACCAACGTGTCGCGCCACTCGATGAGTGCTGCCTGCGAGGTATGCTCGTCAGGTTCGTACACGGGTGTCCGTGGTTCGCGCCGCCGTGGGCGCAACACCGAGGGATCACAACCCATCATCGCCTCCTGTCAGTTGGCGTAGTACGGCGATTGCGTCGCTGATCCTCTGTTTGTCGCGCGGAGACAGCGCCGTGTTTGCGCGCGATGCCACCCATGCCTCGAATGCATCGCCGGTGGTGACTGCCGCTCCGCAGGTGCACTGCACTGCCCGCGCTAGAAGCTTGAGACGGGACAAGCCCTCCTGCTCTGCCCATTCGCGGTGGCCGTTCTCCAGGGCTCGGCGCACATCGTCGGCATGTTTCTGGCGGAACAGCCCCTCAGCGGCCACCATCAACATGTCCGGCGTAACGGTAGTATCTAGGTAGCGAATGACAGCCAACGGCACCGTTGACGGGGGATCGGCAGCCCGCCGTGCGATGCTGGCAACGAACCAGTACGGCAGTGGCGGCATCGCGCGTTGCGCAGCCATCTTGACGCGACGTAGGCCGTCGCCGTTCACCTCTACGAGGCCCCATCCCTCTGGCACCTCGTCAACGCGCACCAGTCCTGCCGGGGTTGCGAAGTAGCACTCAGTGCTGAATCCCTCTGCACCCTTGCGCTTGTCGGGCTCCTGCAACTCGTGGGCGAAATCGGCCCGGCTGACCTTTATCTCGTAGGCGATGGCACGTTGTCCAGCCGACGGCCAGCATGAGAGAGCGTAGACGTCGATTGAGCGGCGCCAGTATCCGGTGCTGTCGTGCAGTTCGGTGAACGTCGCCCACTCAGGCGCTGCGTGCCGGTACCTCAGGAGTTCAACGATGGCCGCGGCATTCACGGGCGCACTACCCACACTCACCCTCCTGGCCAGTCGTGCGTGAAGTGCACGCACAGGCCCCACTCGCATACGCGATCGTCGCCCTGCCGCCAGCCCATGCGCCAGCGGTCCGCGTCACTGTAGGCGTAGACGTGGCGTCCGTCGGCCAGCGCCTCGGGATGTGCCACCAGCAACGTCGCCACGGCCATGTCGGCCTCCCCAGGTACACCCCGGCCATAGTAGGCGTCCAGGACGGGCGGCCATGTCGCGCCCTGGACGTAGCGGTTTGCCATCGTGCGCGCCACCTCCAGGCGGCAGTCGCCCCCGATGGGGCCACATTCGCCGCTGAGAATGACGGCGACGGCGGCGATCAGTTGGAGGATTCCCATACCGCGAAACTCCCCAGGTTGGTTATGCCGTGGCCGCGCACGTCGTATACCGCCGCCAGGCCCCACTCGTTGCGACTAGGTTCGGCCTCTTCAGGCGACGGGCCGGCTAGGGCGCAGTACCGGCCGGGCGTCACGTCGGTGAAGACGAACAGGCCGCCGGGCATCATCGTGGCCTGCGGCATGATGGATGGGTCGAGAATGTAGTAGCCGCTGTCGCCGCCGTCCTCGAATGGCACGAATGGCGCCAGCCAAACGTAACACCAACGCCAGTGGTCCGGCATAGCAACGATGCGTCCGGTGACCGTAGCGGCCGCCTGCTGGTGCATGCTGGCGGCGGCGATCGGCACGTAGGCCGCGGGTGGTGCCGGTGACGGTGCCAGGGCTAGGGTGAGCGCGAGGGCCAACTCAGCAAGCATAGTGCACCTCTGTGCTAACGTCGCACGTAGTGTCGCCAGTGCGCAGAACCTCGATCAGGCGGTCGCAACGGGCCTCCTTGGTCTCGGCAAGTGGCATCGTACCCGTCTCCCATGGCCCCGCAGGTATGGCGCGGCAGCCGATGCGCTTGTGCAACTGAGCTATTTGCACATCGCGTTCCGCCAATGAGTTCTCCAGCTCGGCCCTCGCCTTTTCCAACACCGCGATGCGCTGGTCCCGCTCCCGCACCTGGCGGCGGGCGGCGATGGCGGCCATCTGCCACTTGGCGGCCTGCTCCGCTAGGCGGTCGTTCATGCGTTCCAGGCGCTTACGCTTGCTCATTGGGCGCCCCCTTTTCTATGCCTATCCACCGCATCACCGCAGAGGTATCCACCGCATACGCACAGGATGGAGAGGGTTTGAATGAGTAGGACATTCGAGTATGTCTCGGCCAGGTCCAGTCTCCAGGCGATCAGCCAATAGGCTAGCATCCCCACAAGGGCACCTAGCCATCGCCACTTAGTCCGCGTCATCGTTCACCTCACAAGGGCTAGTAGCGCAGCACGGCAGACGGCGGTGGGGACGCACACGTATGCTCCATTGGTCCACGTCGCGTGTGGGATGAGAAACTTGGCGCGGCACCACCCATCACACGTTCCCTCAATCACGTAGTCAGCGCGGTACCGACGCTTCATTTCTCCGATCACATATTCCATCGCAGCCCATTCGGAATGGTAGCGGGGCATGGCATGCCGTATGCCATCGGTAACGCTAGTGTACACTAGCGTTTCTGGCAGGTCAGGGTTCACATAGTATATCCCAGCAAACCCGAATACCCCTCGTGCCACGGCAGCGTCCAGTGCTCTTCCTTCCAGTGCCTCGATCTCAGCACGAGTCATTCGTTCACCTCCTTCGGCGGGTCAGGCACCGCCGGCAGACGGAACCACCACTGAACTATGTCGTGGCAGGACGGATACATCATCACGGACGGCGTGCCCCACGGTCTCGCCACGGCCACCACGATGTTGGTGTCGAGGTGGCCGATATCCGGCACCGGTGTCTCGGGCGTAGCGGGTATCCACTGTGGCAGCAGCGCCATGATAGTGTCTACGGCGTCAACGATGTGGACTCTGCCCAACTCCACGTCGATGATCGCGTCCCGCACGGCGTCAAACAACTCGGCCTCGTTCATGTTGCCTCCTCCAGCGGGCAGTAGTCGGGTCATGCCTCTACCTCCGTGATGGTCCAGCCATACAGGGCCTCTACTAGTTTGCGTTTCAG
>Ga0172380_10006204_pt1 | contig 14020 bp, 13 predicted proteins | sample Leawe162metaG_FD_119747 | JGI IMG/M metagenome (GOLD analysis project Ga0172380, IMG submission 119747) | Leachate microbial communities from a municipal landfill in Southern Ontario, Canada - Leachate well 162 metaG | ecosystem: Engineered > Solid waste > Landfill > Unclassified | place... | reverse complement strand
CCATTATAAACCAACCGGCAAGATGATTTTCTTTTCGAAGAATGAAGTGGACCAATGGATTTATAAAAGCAGTGTTGAGCGAAGAGTTATGAGTGATGAGTTAAAAGATGAAAAGAAAACAGAAAAAGATCCGAATCAGATTGAGATGGAATTAAAATCGGAAGACGATAAACGAAAGACGGAAGAGAAAGATTCCTCGACAACGCTCGGAATGACGAAAGAAGCGGAGGTTGTGATTGAGTTTCCGTTGAAGAGCCGGAGAGCGAAAAAGTGATTTGTGATTGGTGGTTTGTGGTTAATAATAGATCAAGATTAAGAGCATGATCAAGAGGGTGAAATGGAAGAGATACTGAAAAATATAACGGTGGAAGATTTAGAAAAATTTAAGGCACTATTTTCAATTATGCCGGGGAATGCACCGAAAGAGGTTGTAACGCTGCGGGTGTTTAGAGATGAGTATTTAAACTTGATAAAGAATAGCCGATCAAAGTCGTATTACATTTCCGTGAACAGTTCATTTGATCATCTTGCAGATTATTTGAATAATCAATTTCCAATCAACTCGATACAGGCAAAAGACATTGAAAACTTTCTGATTCACATTCAGAAAAAAGTGAAGAAAGGTTATAGAGTTTACTACCGAACATTGAAAGCAGCTTTCAATAAAGCAGTTGAATGGGGATATGTAAACGTGAATCACTTCCAAAGAGTTAAGCTTCCGAAAAAACAGCAAGTGAATCCGGCATACATTAATAGCGATGAGCTTCAAGCAATAAGCAACAAGGTAACAAATAAAACTGTAAAGGATTTGATTGTGTTTGGGTTCTATACAGGAATGCGGTTGAATGAAATAATCAACTTGACTTGGCGGAATGTTGATTTATCTGCGAAAGTAATAACTGTAGGAGATGATAAATTTACAACAAAGGGAAGGAATCAGCGATATATACCGATTTGTGAAGAAGCGTTTGAAATACTTGTAAGACGTGAAGGGTCAAACGTAAAAAGTGAAACTAGAAGCGTAAATGGAAGTATTCCACATGATAGTAAACCAGTAACAAGGTTGATTAGGTTAAATCAAACAGTTGGAAATCCGCTCACCACAGGTTCGCTCAGGGTGACAAATGGGTTCGTGTTTTGTAAAGATAATGAGAAACGGTTTACCGGGGATTATATTTCTAAAAGATTTAAGCTAGCTTGCAAAGCTGCCGGTGTTGATCAATCAATTCATTTCCATTCGTTAAGACATTCTTTCGCTTCTAATCTTGTTCAGAAAGGCGTTCCGCTTTATACGATAAAAGAACTGTTAGGACATTCTTCAATTTCAACGACTGAGATTTATTCGCATTTGAATATGGTTTCTTTGAGAGAAGCGGTTGAGAAGTTAGATACGCCGAAACAACCCTCCCCTTTTGTTCCCCTCCCGGGAGGGGAAATAAGTACGGTGAAGATTTATAGTATTAATTCCGGAGAAAAGAGATGATACAATTTCTGGATATGGCGAAGATTTATAGAAATGTTTTAGGATTTAATGTTTTGCCAATTCAAGGTAAGAGACCAACAATCCCTTGGGAGAATTGGCAACTGATAGAACAAAGTGAAAGTGATGTAATCGGTCTTGGCTGGAATGCAAATGTTACCGGTATCGGTGGCATTTGCGGAATAAATGATCTACGAAATATTGATTTCGACAAAGTAAGTGAACCGGAAATAGTTGATATGATTTGTAAACGTCTTGGTCTTGGTGATAAATATTTATGGACAGTTAAAAGCGGAAGCGGTTTTGGTTTTCATATTTGGATTAAGGTTCGTGAAAGTGAACGATTGAAAGAGAGATTGAATGGTCCAAAAAGTGTTTACCGTTTATATCTGAAAGATGAGGGATTATGTGACCATATTGAATTAAGATGGAATAATTCTCAAACCGTTCTCCCCTACTCCAAACATGAAAGTGGGAACAGATATTCTTTCCTTTATGATGAACCAAATGAACCACCCAAAGAAATTGATGCGGATATTCTGCTTGAATGCATTGAAGAGTTTTGCGATTTGCAAAAAGAAAAAGATGTTCTTGATGTTGGTAAGAGAACATTTGAACCGGCTGGATTTGATAGAGAGAAGTTGGAAAGTGCAATTGAGTATTTAGAAAACAATATACCGGCAAACTGTTACGAAGATTGGTACAGAATTGGTTTTGGATTGGTAACGATTGGTGAAGAAGGAAGAAAGTATTTTCTGAAGTTGAGTTTAGGCAATCAGCACTACCATGACTCTGAGTTTGCGATAAATAAGAAGTTTGATGAATTGATGAAGAAGTCTGATGGTAGGATTACGCTTGGAACAGTTTATCATACTGCTGAAAAGTTTGGCTGGCAAAAGCCATTTGTAAAGTTCTGGTACATCGAAAACGATAAGACGAAAATATCTAAGCAGAACTTTAAGAGATTTCTTGAAGAGAATGGTTTTTGCAAGCTGCCGCTGGAACGCGGTTATATACTGCTTAAGGTTAGCAAGAATATTGTCCGTGAAGTGGAGATCTTCAATATCAAAGATTTTGTGATAGACTATCTGAAGCGACTAGATGATAAATATTTTGAGGAAGTGCATAGAATAAAAGTAATTGATGCTGTAATAAAAGGTGCACCTCAGCATTTTGTACAGACATTCCTTGAGTTCTTAGAAACGAGAGACTTAGAATTCTTACGAGATACGAAAGAGAAAGGATTTCTCTTTTTCGCGAATTGTTTTGTTGAGATTTCAGAGAGTAAGATTAAGAGTAAGAGGTATGAGGAATTAGAAGGATACATCTGGGATAAACAAGTAATCAACAAACGGTTAAACCTTGAGAATAGAGAAGCTGAGTTTGAAAGGTTCGTTAAAAACATCTGTAAGAATGATGAGCAAAGAGTTCTTTCTTTGCGAAGTGGGATTGGTTACTTACTCCACAACTACAAAGATTCAACAAATGCTAAAGCTGTAATCTTTCTTGATGAGAAATTGAGTGACGGCGCTTATGGAAGAAGCGGAAAGGGATTGGTTGCACAAGCAATTGGAAAGCTTAGAAAGACAATCCGTTTGGATGGAAGGAATTTTAATTTCTCGAAGAGTTTTAGTTTTCAATCGGTAACGCTAGATACTGCGATTATAGAATTCAATGATGTTACAAAGAAATTTAATTTCGATAAGCTCTTTTCTATCATTACAGATGACATAACTGTTGAGAAGAAAAACCAGAATGAAATAATTATCCCGTTTCATCAATCACCCAAGATTATCATTTCCACAAACTACACGATCGAAGGCTCCGACGATTCCACATTGGATAGACAATTCGTGATAGAATTCTCAGATCACTATAACAAAACACACAGACCTATAGATGAATTTGGACACCGCTTTTATGATGAGTGGAGTAATGAGGAATGGAATTGTTTTCTCAATTACATGATTGGGTGCCTACAGTTGTATTTGAGTGAAGGATTGATTCAGTGTAACCACGTTAATCTTGAAAAGAAAAAGATGATTGATTCGACTTGCGAGGAATTTGTGGAATATTTTGAATCGATTGAAGTTGGAAAAGAATATCAGAAGAAAGAATTGCTCGAAAGCTTCAAGCGGGAATATGAAGAATTTGTAGAAATCCAACCGGTGAGGTTTTCGAGATGGCTGAAAGAAGCAACAAAGATTAAAGGAATAAAGCTAACTGAACGAAAATCCGGGACTGAAAGATTCATTTGTTTAGGATACCTCACCCCAGCCCTCTCCTTGAAAAAAGGAGAGGGAGATAAATTGGACAACTTGGACGAGTCTTTTTTCGATTAGGGAGAGAAAATGAAAATAAAGTTGTCCAAGTCGTCCAAACTAGATAATTATTTAGAATCTGAGGTAAAAACAAAGAAAAGGTGGGACAACTTAGTGGACAAGGTGGACGCAAATTGAGGAAAAGAATGGATTCTTGCCTACGGCAAGCAAGTTGGACGAGTTTGGCTCAAAAAGTCGTCCATTTGGACAAGTTGAGGAAATGAAGTTGTCCAAATTATTGGTGGTTCTTTTAAAGAATACGGCAAAAAATGCAAGATAAGTATCACCGAATTATTTAAGCAATAAAACTTATATGTTCTTTTGGCTTGACCCAAAAGAACGAAAAGGTCAAGACTGCAAATCCTTGGCTAAATATTTCATTCGCGAAACGGAGAAAATTAAACTCGTCTTCCGAATATTCGAAAAAGTTTTAGTATCGGAATCCTTCGAACAGAAATTTTCTCTTTTCGTTTCGCTCATTCATATTTCTTACGCCAAGGATTTAAGGTCGACAGAAAATATGCGGTCATTTTACTGAGATCGTTAGAAACATTCATTGATAATAAATCAAAATACTAAAAAAAATTATTCAAAACAGATGGAGGAATGAAATGAAACAAACACCGTTGAGAGCGATTAAAAAACATTGTCTGGAATGTTCCGGATATGAAAAGAAGCAAGTGCGGGAATGTGTAATTAAGGATTGTGTTCTTTTCGCCTACCGGCAAGGAAAGAATCCTAACAGGAAAGGAAGCACAGTGAAGAAAGCTATAAGCATTCAGCAATCAGTTTTCAGTTTAGAGCCATTAAACGAAAGAAGTAAAACGTGAAAAGTGAAATGCAAAAATGGGCTTTCAGTGAATGGTTTTGAAAAAAGTGATGGTTGTATATCGATGGTGTGAGTTTGTGTTGAAATTGAATATTGAAAGGCTAGAAATTTTAAGGAAAAGGAAAATAGAGCATACTCAGGGAATGATATATAATTTTCAAAAAAGAATCACTATTCATCTGCTTACATACATAATAAATTATCATTACTTTTAAATGGTAATTCTAAAGAAACTTAAAATATTATGATCAACAGCTAGCGAAATGAATATATATAAACATCGAAAAACTAATGGGAAAGTAGGGTTTTTCTTCTCGGCATTTCTTGCAACTACTAGTATTCTTAATAACATACAGGGACAGACTGCACTTGAATTTGATAGGATAGTTATTAACTGGAGCATATCATTATTGTTTCTTTTAGTAATTTGGTTTATAAATTCTTATCTCACTTTATATTTTGAAAGAGCCAAATTTAGTGTTGGAATAATTAGAAGAATTGTGATTATTGTGCTGACTAACACCGTGTTGTTAAGCGGATTTATACTAATCGCAATTTACATTCTTAATGAATTTAATGTATTGATTCTGAAAAAGGAAAACGTTTATTCTTTTGTAATAATCAAGGGGTTTGTAAGCGTACTAATAATTTACGTTATACAGTATGCACTTAATTCGGATGCAAGAGCGCAGGAAATATCGATGCAAAATCAAATGCTTAAGACCGAAAATATCAGATCGCAGTTTGAAGCTTTAAAGCAGCAGATAAATCCGCATTTTCTTTTCAATTCTCTTTCAGTTCTTCGTTCAATGATTCGCTCCGATAACAAAAAATCAGAGGAGTTTGTAATTAAGCTTTCCGAGATTTACCGGCAGCTTCTTTTAAAAAAAGAAAAGGAAACAGTGACTCTTGAAGAAGAACTTGCTTTCATTAATGATTATTCTTTCATGCTTTTCGCACGGTTTGAAAATATGCTTACAATAAAAATTGACTTATCTGAAACTATAATGAAGCGAGAATTACCTACATTCAGTTTGCAATTGCTTCTTGAGAACTGTATAAAACACAATATTATTTCTAAAGAAAAACCGCTCTCCATAAAAATATTTAATACCGACTCAAACAGTATAACAATGGAAAATGATCTTCAACCGAAAATATCTACAAGTAAAAAGTCTGGTTACGGTTTGCAAAACTTGATTCGACGTTATAATTTGTTGGGATACCATGACGGAGTTTTTATTTTTTCGGATGAAAATGTTTTTAGAGTAAAACTAAGCTTTATGGACTTATGAATATTTTAATCATCGAAGATGAACCGCAAACTGCTAATGTACTAGCGGAAATTATCGCAAAAATTGAACCCAAGTCAAACATTGTCGGAATTTTAGAAAGCGTTGAAGAATCTATTGAGTACTTGTCTGAATCAACCAGTCAACCCGACCTTATATTTATGGATATTCAACTTGCCGATGGACTGAGCTTTGAAATATTTTCAAAAGCTAAGGTGAAATGTCCGGTTATATTTTGCACCGCATATGAACAATATACAATGCAGGCATTCAAAACGAACGGTGTGGAATATATTCTTAAGCCGATTAAGGAAAAAGATGTTGAGGAGGCGTTTAAGAAAATTGAAAAGCTGCAACAGTCATTTCGCGCTGATACCGATATCATAAATAGAATAAAAGAAGCTCTTTCGGAACAGAAGCAATATAAAAGCACAATACTTATTCAGCTTAAGGAAAGTTTCGTGCCGTTAGCCGTTGAAAATATTTCGTTGTTTCTTCTGAATAATGAAATGACATACGCTTATACTTTTGATAACCAAAGACATGCTGTGCTGAAACCCATTTCGGAAATAGAAAATGAAATTAATCCGGATCAATTTTACCGCATCAACCGGCAGATGTTGTTAAACAGAAAAGCCATAAAGGAAATCCAACCTTACTTCAACCGAAAAGTAATCATCAAAACCAGTCTGAATATGAATGAGCAGATTATTGTCAGCCGCTTAAAAGTATCCGACTTTATGAAGTGGGTAGAACAGCACTAACTCTGTTCAATTCAACTCCCTTTTTGTTCAATTCACTAACATTCCCGGAATAAAGCTTTAATCCCCGCAATACTTTTGTGGTGCAAATTAAAAAAGGATTAAAGTGATGAAACAATTCTTATTAACTCTGATAACATTCATTATGGCGGTTTCAGTTTATGCACAGGATGCAGGGAATAATATAACTGGGATTTGGCTAAACGAGGAACGCTCTGCAAAAATAGAAATCTCAAAAGACGGCGACTCATATTCCGGCAAAATAATATGGCTTGCCGAAGAAACAGAAAAAAATGGCAAACCCCTAGTTGATAAAAAGAACCCGGACCCTAAAAAACGAACTCAACCAATTCTTGGTTTAAACATTCTTTCCGGACTTGAATATTCCGATGACGAATGGAGAGGTACCATATATGCACCAAAAGCCGGTCAATTTGCCGATTGCTCTATCAAGTTGAAAGGAATGGATAAAATGCAAATCAAAGTCTCAAAAGGATTTTTTTCTAAAACAAAGATTTGGACAAGAGTAAAATGAAGAAAGCATTTATAACAATACTTTTGCTTTTGCCGGCTGTGAACATATTCGCTCAGCATTCTTTTAAGTCTGTTGAAGAAGTTTGGAATTATGCTCTTAAAAACAATCCGCAGGATACAGTTTACAGTTTAAATATTGCATCGGCGGAAAAATCCAGCAGAACTGCTCATAGCTATATTTTTCCAAAAGTGTCGGCGGGATTTTCATATCAAAAAAATATCACCATTCCCGAAACACCGGTACCAGGTGAATTATTTGGTAAGCCGGGACAAACTTCTTACTTGCAGTTTGGACAAAAATATAATTACAGTGCCGGTATCACCGTGAGCAAAAGTTTGTTCGATTGGTATGCGAGGTTTCAATATAAAATTACCGAATTAAATGTTTCACTACGCAAAGCCGAGAAAGAATATTTTGAACAAACGCTTAAAGAACAAATCGCGCAAGTTTATTACGCATCGTTAACTTCAATAGAAGCGGTCAGAATTGGTCACGCGGATTTATCGGTTGCCGATACAATGCTTGCCATTGCCGGTTCACGTTTTAGCGAAGGCGTTATCGATTCGATTGTATATAATCAAGCAGTAATTAATCGTAATAATAATTTTGAAAAACTGGAGAAGAGCAAACAGTATCGAACGGAATGCTTAAACAGCTTGAAACAACTCCTAGGATTGAATCCCGTCGATGCTATCTCGCTGACAGAGAATATTTCAATTGATATAAAAATCAATGATTCGGAAAAGCTTTTACCTAATTATAGGCACACCGATTTATTGCGATTGAAAAACGATATAACCGGGATTGAAGTAAAAAAAGCAAGGGCGCGGTTTTATCCCAAGATTGATATTGTTCATTACTACGGAAGTCTTCAATACCAGGATGAGTTTAAGCTAAAATCATCCGACTGGAAACCAAACCAATATACATGCATTTCTATTTCCATTCCGATATTCACTGGTTTTTCAAATAAGGCGCAGTACGATGCGGCAGTAATTGAAAAAGAAATTGCCGAAAAGAATTACCAAGATGAACTGCGGAAGTCCGACATAAGTGATGATAATCTTACAGCGGCTTATACATCATCAAAGAGAATTGTCGACAACAGCAAAGAGAGTTTCCGAATCTCAAAATTAAATGTGCAGTTGGCGGAACAGAAATATTCGCAAGGAATATTCGCGCTAGATGATTACTTAAAAGTTTTTGATGATTATCTAAAAATTGAAAACCAGTTCTTAAATAATGTCACCGAATATTTAGTAAATAAAGCAACAATAGAAGCGAGAAGTAAATAATCATGAAAAAGAAAATAATTCAAATAAGTATAGCTGTAATTTTTGTATTAGCAGGCTGCAGCAATCAAACCAAGTTGTCTCCCCTAAGAAAGGACATTGTTGATGTTGTTTTTGCGAGCGGCAATATTGAAACAAGCAATCAATATAATGTTGCATCGCAAACTGAAGGATACCTTGTTCAATCATTTGTTGAGGAAGGAAGTTTCGTTAAAAAGGGAGAAGTGCTTTTCCACATTTATGATGAAACTCAGAAGGCACAGCTTGAAAGCTCAAACGCATCCTTTAACTATGCGATGAACAGCACAAAACCGAATTCGGAAATTCTTCGGCAGTTAAATGCGGAGAAACATCAGGCAATGAATAAGTTCAAAAATGATTCGATAGATTTTAAAAGGTACAATAACTTAATTAAAACTAAGGCAGTATCGCAGGTGGAATTTGAGCGTGCCAAACTTAATTATGAAAATTCAATGCAGGCTTTAATAGCGCTTGATAATCAAATCAACGATTTAAAGAAAAACCTTGATCTAGATATGATTAAAGCAAAGACAAATTTAATTGCACAGCAAAATGTAAACTCATTCTATAAACCGGCAAGCGAAGTTGACGGTGTTGTTTTCCGGGTATTAAAAGAAAAAGGAGAACTTATAAAAAAAGGCGAAACGATTGCTGAAATAGGTTCCGGAAAATTTATTGCAAAGTTATTTGTTTCGGAAGAAGATATTAATTCATTGAAAGTCGGGCAGGATGTATACATAGAACTAAATACGGCAAAAAATAAATCATACAAAGCAAGGATATCAAAAGTATTCCCGGCATTCGATACCATTGAGCAGTCATTTATAGTTGAAGCAGAATTTGCAGAACCAACATTGATGCTGAAATCGGGCACACAGCTCCAGGCAAATATTGTAATAAAACAAAAGAAGAATGCTCTTGTTATTCCTTCAAGCTATGTTTTGCAAGGTGATTACGTACTCGTAAAAGGCAAAGATGAAAAAACGAAAATAGAAGTAGGTATAAAAACCCCGGAATGGACTGAAGTGCTCGGTGGTATTGATGAAAACACAATTTTAGTATCACAAAATTAATCTTAAGAAAAATGAAAAAATCAATAAACAAACAAATAGCGCAGGTACATCTGACCTCAAAAATATGGCAGACAATAGTTGCCGTCTTGGGTGTAACGTTCGGAGTATCGATGTATATCTTTATGAACAGCTTTATGAATGGTGTAAACAATACCCAGGACAATCTAGCGTTTAGCACGCTGGCACATATCAGAATCTACAATGAAGAAAACAACCATTCCTTCAGCCCGGTTGAAAATTATTTCGATTCATCGAAGACAATTTATAACATCCGTAACTATAAAAATATTCAATACACCGATGGGATAAAAAATACTGCGGAGATAATTAATTTGCTGGAGAAGCAAAACGAAATAACCGGCATTACACGCCAACTAAACTTCAGTGTCTTTTTCAGGAGCGGGTCACAAAAAATAAATGGTCTGGTTTCAGGAGTTGAAGTTGATAATGAAAATAAACTCTTCGGCAACTCAGACAAAGTTATAGAAGGTAAATGGAGCGAACTGAACTTCCGTAAGTCCGGTATAATTTTAGGAAAAGTTCTTGCGGAAAATTTAGGTGTTAAAATCGACGACAATGTAAATGTGCTTACATCGGACGGTGTTTCAAAAAACTATGTCGTTGTTGGCTTTATAGAAACATCTATTAAAGAAGTAGATAAATCGAAGGCATACATTAACATTGCCGCCGCAAGGCAACTTCTTAATAAAAATTTTGATTACGCCACCGATGTTTTAATCAACATAAAGGATAGGGATAAAACAGATGACGTGATTAAAGAGTTAAGTCCGGTAATAAATTTTCAAATAGAATCTTGGCAGGTTGCTAATGAGCAGTTGTTAGCTGCATCCGAGTTGAGAAATATAGTTGCAATTGCGGTCTCTCTTACCATATTACTTGTTGCTGGTTTCGGTATTTACAACATTATGAATATGACCATAAACGAAAAGATAAAAGAGATTGCTATACTTAAAGCAATGGGTTTTTCAGGAAGTGATATTAAAAGAATTTTCCTTCTGCAGGCTGCTGCCATCGGCATTATCGGCGGTATTGTCGGTTTGTTTTTAGGATATGGATTATCATCACTGGTTAACCAAGTACCGTTTCACATTGCAGGATTAACAACCTTACCAATTTACTATAAACCAGCGGATTTCGTTTTTGCAGTCATCTTTGGTATAGCAACAACAATAATTGCGGGATATCTTCCTTCAAGAAAAGCTTCTAAAATTGACCCGGTGATAATAATTCGTGGATAATAATATGAACAAAACAGCATTAAAAGTTCGTAACCTTATAAAATATTTTTACGACCCGACAACTTTTCAAGTATTGAAGGGAGTATCTATTGATGTTACAAAAGGGGAGTTCCTTTCAATCATAGGCAAATCCGGTTCTGGGAAATCGACTCTACTTTATGTTCTTTCAACAATGGATACTGATTATGAAGGTGAACTTGAAATAAACAGCAATGTTTTAACCGGCAACTCTCAAAATCAATTAGCAGCTTTTCGTAATGAACATATTGGATTCGTTTTCCAGTTTCATTATTTACTTCCGGAATTTACTTCTTTAGAAAATGTTATGCTGCCGGCGCTAAAGCTGGGAAAGTTGTCTAGAAAAGAGATTGAAGACAATGCTTATGAGAGCTTGAAGAAACTTGATTTACAAGACCAGGCTTTAAAAAAATCTAACAAACTTTCCGGCGGGCAGCAGCAGCGCGTTGCAATTGCAAGGGCACTTATTAACAATCCATCGGTTATCATGGGTGATGAGCCAACCGGCAACCTCGATTCAAAAAACTCACAAGCTGTTCAGGAAATATTGAAAGAACTTGCTAAATCTTTTGGACAAACAATTATTTGTGTAACTCACGATAACAACTTTGCCAAAAACAGTGATAGAGTAATTGAAATGAGTGACGGATTGATTTTAAACTAACATATCTTCATAAGAACATAAGCATAATTTGTTAACCATTACAATAACTTATTAAGCTAAAGGATAATTAATAGCATATGAAATTATTTTGTCTTTCACTCCTAATTGCCTTGATGACCATCGACGATTTGCAGATAGCTGCTCAGCAAGCCCAATATAAAACAAAAGCAGAGATAGAATATGAAAAATTAAAGATTCTCCAACATAAGGTAACAATCAGTTTACAGTATGGTCATTTTGAATTATTCCACTTTGCCAAAGCTGATGATAACACAACCAATATTAATATTAGTGATCATCATAAATTGTTTAATGTAGCAACTGAATACTACCTTTATGAAAATTTGGCTGCACAACTCAATATCGGACTAAATATTATTCCACAAGAGAAAAAGGTTGATAGTATAACTTACACACCCGGTTCCGGATTGGGAGGAATAATAGCAAAAGGCAGCGGTAAAGGAGGAGCAATAATTCCGGTAACAGTAGGTGTTAAAAAAACATTTCTTAACGGATTACTTCGCCCCTATGTTTCACTACTTTCCGGGTTTACATTTATTAAGATAGGAGAAGGAACTGGCACCGGCAGCATTGCTGGAATTGAAAAAGATATTGATTATGATTCAAAATTTTTATTCGTCTATCAACTAGGATCTGGCATCCAACTTAGACTTGGAAAAGTTGTTAGGTTGGACTTAGGTGTAAATTATTATGGAAGTCCAAAATTTACACCTTCAATCGGGGGCATAAATTCTTATCATGGATTATATTTCTTTGGAGGTTTGAATTTTATTCTAAATCCAAAATAATGATACTAACTGGATATCTTTCCCAAATTTCTGTGCCAGCAAAGGCGCTAGAATAATCAAATCAATTAATTTGGCAGGCTACTTTCCCAAGAAATTTCATAAAAGATTTACTGCATCTCTCAAGTTTTGCTGCTGAAGTTGAGAATATATTTCAGTGGTGGTAAGTGATTCATGGCCAAGTAATTCTTTTACAACATATAGCGATATAGCGAAACTCGCTTTTGAACAAGCATTGAAGCAAAGGAATGTCGCAAAGAGTGGAAGTGGATTTTGTTATTTACTTCTGCAAGACGGATTGGCGTTGGAAGAATAAAAAAAGTCCAACTCAATCAATGTTTTTAGGTAAGATACTTGTTAGATGAGGTTTTGTATTACTCCAAAGAGTTTGTAGTTAAAAGTGAGAGATGAGATGGCGAATATTTTAAGGAAATGGAAAATAAAGCATACTCACAGTTGGATTGTGAGTATGCTCTCGAACAAATTATAGAAGATTAACTGCATCCTTCAAATTCTGCTGTTGAAGGTGAGAGTAAATTTGAGTAGTTGCTAAATCTTCGTGACCTAATAATTCTTTAATGATATACAACGAAACTCCTTTCTGAGCTAATAGGGAAGCGAAAGAATGACGCAAAGTGTGGAAGTGTATCTTTTCATTTAGATTAGATTTCCGGACGATCCTTTTGAAAAGCTTGCTAATATATTCTTGGTAAAGGATTTTATATTTTGTTTTGTAAAAAGCGATTTCGTTTTGTTGATGAGAATACGAATTGAAACGTCTAAGTAAGATAGAGCTCACTTTCTCATTCATTGGAACGATTCTTTCTTTTTTGTTCTTAGTTAAAAATTGATCAGTGCATTTTACAGTTATATGATTTTGAAAAAAATTAACCCAATTCCAACGCATATTTATTAATTCACCAAGACGTAAACCGGTGTAAAAACCGACAGTAAAAATATCTTTAAGATGTTGATGAGGTGTATTTGCTAAAATGATATGTAATTCGTCTTCAGAAATAAATACAGGAAATGCTTTTGGAAGTTTTGGGAACTTAATTTTAATGAAAGGATTAGTTGAAATGTGTTCCCATTCTACGGCTTTATTGAATGCAGCTTTCAATGTTCGATAGTAATGATGAGCGCCTCTTTGTGTACGATGGAAAGTTGAGTTAATAAAAATATCAACTACACGAATACTAATATCTTTGAGCGGAATATCACCGCAGCTAGAAACAAATTGCTTAAAAGACGACTCAATAGAAACTAGATATTTTTTGGATTTTGTTAAACGAACGAATTCGATATACACATTTTTGAATTCTGATAACAAGAAGAGTTTTGTTTCTTCTTTTGGTTGTTTTTTAGTTAATTGAAAGGCTTCTAAAAATCTATATGCTTCTTGAAGATTGTTTGTTTTTGTTGAAATCGTAGTTCGCTTTCCATTAACTTCATAAGTGAGTTGATAGAATGACGACTTCTTTGATTTTGATATGAACATGGGAAAACCTCCTATGTTCGGTAGGGAGTAAGTAGGTACTAATCGAGGAAAGTTAACATTTTAAGCTAAAAACAGCGATTCCCTATGACTACGGATCAGAAGGTTAAAGGTTCGAGTCCTTTCGGGTGTACTAAAAAAAGCTTGAATATGATGAATATTCGAGCTTTTTTT
>Ga0172380_10006203_pt1 | contig 14024 bp, 16 predicted proteins | sample Leawe162metaG_FD_119747 | JGI IMG/M metagenome (GOLD analysis project Ga0172380, IMG submission 119747) | Leachate microbial communities from a municipal landfill in Southern Ontario, Canada - Leachate well 162 metaG | ecosystem: Engineered > Solid waste > Landfill > Unclassified | place... | reverse complement strand
GACTCTTTTGTGTTCTCTCTGCCAATTTTCTAACCTCATCCGCAACAACCGCAAAACCTCGCCCATGCTCACCGGCACGAGCAGCTTCTATCGCCGCATTTAACGCCAAAAGATTTGTCTGATCTGCTATATCTCCAATTACGTCTAAAACATTTTTTACCTGCTCAGCTTCAGTGCTCAACTGATTTATCCGATGTGCCATCTCTACTTCTATCGTAGCAGTTTTTTGAACATCAGCCGTCAAGCGCATAATCTCTTTTGTAGCCTCATCTAAATTTTCGTTAGCTCTAGCTGTATTTTTACGGCTGTCATTAGCATACTCTATAGATATTTCAATCTCTTGGCTTACTTTTTTAGCTTTTTCATTTGCTTTTTTTACAATCTCCATCACATCTTCCACTTTTCTACCGACAACATTAGAAGTAGTCGAGAGTTCATGTGATATAGATGCGTTTTCACTAGAAGAATTTTTTGCTTCAGCTATAAAATCTTTGATTGAATCGATAACCTTAGATAAGTTTCTTGCAATAATCGCTATCTCATTTTTTCCCGCAATCTCAAGCTTTGTGGTAAAATCAAGTTTTGCCAATCTCTCAAGATAGATATCTATGTTTTTTATAGAGTTTATAATAAGGTTTATTACTATAAATCCAGAACTTATAACAACTATAAGGATAAGCGAAAAGACTATGCTCTGCACGCCAAAATCAGAAATATTATGATTTATCTCTTTTGCCGCCTCGTCATACTCTTTTTTATGCTCTTCTACCCACTTCCCAAGCCTGTCTGAGAGTTTCTCGGCAAAGGGATCAAGTTTTTCCATAACCTTGTTCCCTTCACTCGTTCCACTGTTTACATATGTGTTAGCCATCTCTACTGCGATAACATAATACTCCTGCAAGTCAACCTTAAACCCCTCAAGTTCTCTTACCATCTCATCTTCACCAAGCTCTTTATGCGCCTTAATCAGCCTCTCCAAAACAGTGTTTGCATTCATAAAGTATTTGCCGGCCTCAGAATAACCGTCGTCAAACCCCTCTTCAGCTCTTGTTGCAGAGACATCTGTGAGCCACTGCTGCACCTGAATAACATTTAACTGCAACTCTAAAAAGTCAAAAAGATTTGGCAAAACCTCTTGTGATTGCTCATTTGAGTGCTCCTCTATCACACTCATACTCTTATAGTTTGTTACGGTTGTTAGCAGCAAAACACCTACTACGATAACTGAGACAAAAAGCAATATCTGCTTTATCTTAAAATTATTCAACAAATTCATTCAACCCCTTTTTGATTAAAAAACAGCATTAGAAGACAATTCAATAACACTTTCTGTTATAATAATCCGTTTACTATTAACATCTCATTAAAGAGTGGTTTTTTAAATATTTACTTCGATATAATTTCACAATTACAAGAAGGAATAGAATGAAATTTTTATTTACAAACAAATCCCACTTCAATCTTGCTAATATGTTTACATTTGTAAATATAACCGCTGGGCTTTTAGCAACCTATTTTATAACTCAAAACAACTTCTTTATAGCTATTATCTTGGCTTGGATAGGCGGGGCATTTGATATATTTGATGGCAAAATTGCCAGAAAATACAACCTCTCAAACGAGTTTGGAGTTCAGCTTGATAGCTTTGCCGACTTTTTGAGTTTTGTTCTTGTACCTGTATTTTTGATATTTCAAGCGGTTTATGCTCTAAACTTCTCCGGCATTATGATTATTGCAGCGGCGGTTGTCAGCATCTACTATGTTATTTCAGGGCTTAGAAGGCTTATCCAGTTTAACATCAATTCAGATGCAGGAGAAGTGGCAAAATTTTTCACGGGCGTCCCGACACCGCTCGGCGCGATTTTGCTCTGGCTTGTTTATTTGGCTTCTACTTATGAGTTTTTGCCAGCTTTTGGAGTTATTGCTTTAATGATAATTATAGGATGGAGTTTAAACTCTAAAATAAAAGTTCCCCATCCATAACGCTATTTAGTATTTAACGCGTACTTTCCGCTTCCAAAGACAAAAATCATAAGTGACATTACAAGATATAAAAACGGAAGCTCAAAAGCAGGCGCACCGTGCTTGCCGAGGGTAAAAAGCGAACTTCCGTAAGCCAAAAATATCGCAACGCTCATGTTAAACGCCAAAACCAAAGAGGCAGCTCTTGCATATGCTCCAAGCAAAATTAAAATCGGCACTATTACCTCGCCGACATATACACCGTACGCCAAAAACTCAGGAAGTCCGGCACTTACCGTCATGTGCTTCACTCCGCCTATGCCGTTGATTATCTTATCCACGCCGTGAAAAAGAACCATTACTCCCACACTTAGCCTTAAAATCAGTTTTGCTATATCATCTATCATTTTTTTTCCTTTACAATCTCTTTTTTCTGTTCTCTAAATTTGCAACTTCCAACGCTTATCTCTTTGCCGGTTTTCATAACCTCTTTTATATATTTTAACGTCCCCTCTGGGTCTGCATCGCCAATCTCCTCTGTTATAACTTTTAACAAGTCCGCTTCGTTTGTTAAAGTCCACGTTTTTTCATAGCTGTACTGTGTTTCTATCTGCATATTCATCTCTTTTTTTTATTCTCTAGCTTATAATAATATCTAAAAATTTAAAATTTGGTTTCTTTACAACTGCAAAAATCTATTTCTACACAATATAAACTTAAGTAATCCACAATATAATTTATTTAAATCAAAACAACAATATATTTGGGTATAATTCGCTAAATATTTTAGGGGACGGTGCCGTGTCAGACTTGACATGCTTGTATCAGCTCCTATTTAAAGGAAAACGATGCAAGAAAATGCACAAACACAAATAGAAACAGAAGAAAAGTTAATCACATTTGATGATTTAGGATTAAAAAAAGAGATACTTAGAAGTGTCAAAGATGCAGGTTTTACAGTTCCAAGTCCAATTCAAACGGCAGCAATACCGTTTATATTAGCAGGTCGCGACATCGTCGGACAAGCTCACACTGGTACAGGTAAAACTGCGGCTTTTGGTCTTCCTGCACTAAACAACATAGACCCAAATGATGGTGTCGGCCTTTTGGTTATCACTCCAACTCGCGAACTTGCAACTCAGGTTAGCGATGAGCTTTTCAAATACGGAAGAAACATAGGCGCTAGAACCGTTACGGTTTACGGCGGCAGCTCTTACAACAGACAAATCGACCTTATAGACAGAGGTGCGAGCGTTGTTGTTGCAACTCCTGGCAGACTTTTAGATATTCTTAAAAAGAATCTTTTAAAGACTTTTGCTCCTAGCATTGTTGTGCTTGATGAAGCTGATGAGATGCTTGATATGGGATTCTTAGATGATATCAACGAAATCTTCTCATACCTTCCATCAAACAGACAAACACTTCTTTTCTCGGCTACTATGCCAAAACCAATCAAACTTCTTGCAGAGAGAATCTTGGATAATCCTGAGTTTATCAGCATCACAAAAGGTGAAACTACAAACACAGACATTAACCAAGAGTATTATGTAATCGAAGAGTCTGAGCGTGATGATGCAATCATCCGTTTGATGGATTCAGAAAAGTGTGACAAATCAATAGTTTTTTGTAGAACAAAAAGCGAAGTTGACAGACTATCAAACGTACTTTCAAATGCAGGATATTTGGCAAACGGTCTTCATGGAGATATGGAACAGCGCCAACGTGAGACTGTAATCAAAGGCTTTAAAAACAATGGTGTTAAAGTTTTAGTTGCTACCGATGTTGCTGCTCGCGGAATACATGTTGACAACATCTCTCACGTTTTCAACTACCATATCCCTTTTGATCCTGAGTCTTATGTTCACCGTATCGGGCGAACAGGACGTGCCGGAACGAAGGGTAAAGCTATCACACTTTTAACTCCGCTAGAGTTTAAAGAACTTCAGCGCATTAAAACAAAAGTTGGAACAACAATGACTCATGCATTTGTTCCAAGCAAAAATGATTTAAGAGCTACAAACTTAAAAACTATTGTTTCTACTATCGAAGATCAAAAAATTTACGATGAAGCACACCAGATTCTTGACATGTTAAAAGAAGATATAGATGAAGCGACGATTATGTTTAAGCTAGTTTCTATGATTTTAGATAAGCAGACAATTCAAGGTCCAAACTTTATCGGAATTCCTGCTGATAAACTGGCAGCAATACTTGATCGCGCTAGCAAAAGAGGCGATAACAGAAGTGGCGGCCGCGGCGGTTACAAAGGGACAAGAAGTCGTTCAGGAAGTGGCGATAGAAACCGCTCTGGAAGCGGTGACAGACCACGTTCAAGCGAAGGCGGCGATAGAAGTTCTCGTCCAAGTGGCGGCGGTTACCGTGGAAACAGCTCCGCAGGCGAGAGAAGTCGTCCAAGCGGAGACAGAAATCGTTCAAGAACTAGAGACTAAAAACTGCTACAAATAGCCCGAATTTTTTCGGGTTATATACAACACCTCCTATCTGCATGATAGAAAAATCTTTATATTATTTTGATATTTTTACAAATTTATTGACAACTTATTGATACGAAATGCTCTATAATACTACATATTCAACATAAAGAAGTATAAATATGGGATTATCAGATCAAATAATGCTCGCTGTATTAATCATCTTATCAGTTATTTTAATTATAAAGTTACCAAAAGCATAATGAAAATAGATACAAAGAGCTACTCGAAACAGGCATATATTCTTAAGGCTCTTGGCATTTTAGCCTTTATAACGCTTATTAGCCATCTTTTTCGGGACTACTTAGACATTATAAATATTGGGCTTATTCATATTATTCCGGTTGTCGTTGTCGCGATTCACGGCAATATGAAAGCAACCATATTTATAACTACTTTGAGTGTAATCTTTTTTAACTTTTTATATATTCCGCCTCTATACAGTTTTTCTGTTCATAACGAGCTCTACCTCTGGAGTTTTATCATCTTTGCGGTTGTTGGTTGGATTATAACCGTGCAAGCCAAAAACCTCAATACACAAACAAAGCAGAATGAACTTAGAGAGAGCCTGCTACACATCATCTCTCATGACCTAAGAACACCTCTATCTACCATTCATGGAACAATAAACCTAATTTTATCAAATGAAAATATGGATAAAAAAGATATAAAAAGCTTGTTGGAGGATATAAATTACGCCTCTTTAAGGATGAAGCGCTTAATTACAAATCTGCTTGATAGTGCAAGATTGAACAGCAATGACATAGATTTAAAATATGAGTGGTGTGATTTTGAAGATATTTTAGGCGTTGTGCTGAAAGATTTTTCACAAAAGCAAAATGATGAACTCCTCGATATAGAACTTGATGAGTTGGGATTGTTTTGGGGGGACAATACACTACTCACTCAACTCATGACCAACCTTTTGGACAACGCTTTTAAATACTCAAAAAGTGACACAAAAATAGAGCTCAAAATTGTTCATTTTAAAAATTTAATTAAAATCGAAATATTCAATCAAAGCGAACATATAGATAAAGATAAGTTAAAAAACATCTTTGATAAATTTTACCGTCTTGAAGATACAAATGATATTTCAGGAAGCGGCATCGGGCTTGCCATCTGCAAAAGCATAGTCAAACTCCATAACGGCGAAATCAGAGCGGTCGCAAAAAACGACGGGATATCCATAGAAGTTGAACTCCCAATTACAAAAAGAGCAAATTTAGTATGAAACAGTTAATACAAATAGTAGAAGATGATGTGTCGGTAAAAAAACTCCTAGAGATAACTTTTAAAGAGTATCAATTTAATTGTATCTCATGTGAAAACAAAAAGAGCGCTATGATGCTCTTTTTAACTCATACTCCTGATTTGCTTATCGTAGATTTGGGACTTAGCGATGGTGACGGCAAAGAGTTCATAAAACAGATAAGAGAGATATCAAAAATCCCTATTGTCGTGCTCTCGGCAAGACATGACGAAAAAGAGATAATCACAGCACTTGATTTTGGAGCAGATGATTATATCACCAAGCCGTTTTCTATCAATGAACTCCTGGCAAGAGTAAGGGCAGCACTAAGAAGAAAAGCCAATGATGAGAAGATATTAGAGAAGATTGTTTGCGGCGACTTAGAGATGGATATCGCTTCAAGGGATATCTTTTTTAAGAGAGAAAAACTAAAACTGACTCCAATTGAATACGAACTTCTCAAATATTTTTTGCTCAATACAAATAAAACACTAACCCACAAACAGATATTAAGAGAGGTATGGGGCATAGGCTACCAAAACGAGATGCAATACCTCAGAACCTATGTAAATACTCTAAGAAAAAAGATAGAAGAGAATAGCACAAGACCCTCTTACATCAAAACAGAATCTGGTATCGGCTACAGATTTTCATGCAATAGAGATTAGAGGCGTACTATGGAACATAAATATATTAAAACAATATTTTACGGCTATGCGATTATTATTTTAACAGGTGCCTTACTGCTTCTGCTTCCTGCCTCCCATATAGGAGAGCTAAGTTTTATTGATGCTGTATTTACTTCTGCTTCTGCAACCTGCGTTACCGGACTTATAGTTGTCAGTACATCGGAAAACTTTACCTTTATGGGCGAATTTATAATTTTACTGCTTATACAGATAGGCGGGATAGGATACATGACGCTTGTCACCGTGTTTTTCCTATTTGTAAAAAATTCACTTAGCATGGATGAAAAAAGAGTTATGAAACAATCCATGGATTTGCCTGATTTACATGTAAGTTCTTTTGTAAAAAAAACATTGCTTATTGTACTTGTCATAGAGTTTATTGGCGCAATATTTTTAAGCATTCAATTTAGCCAAAATTACAATTTTTTAGATGCAGTATGGCATGGGATTTTTCACTCTGTAAGCTCTTTTAACAACGCAGGATTTTCACTTTTTACTGATAGTCTTATAAGTTATCAAAGAGACACTATTGTTCTTTTGACACTCTCTTTTTTGACTATTTTAGGCGGTCTTGGCTTTTTTGTTCTGCTTGAGATATATGAGAACAAAAAATTATCAAAGAGATTTACCATTCACACAAGAATAATGATTTACGGAACCACTTTTTTAATACTCCTTGGAATGGTGCTTTTTTTATCAATCGAGTGGAACAATCCAAAAACATTCGCCGAACTATCTTTTTATGAAAAAATATTAAACTCATTTTTTCTCTCAATAAACTTTAGAACAAGCGGATTCAACAGCATCGACATTGGCGCGCTCAAAGATTCATCACTCTTTTTCTCCACAATCTTCATGATGATTGGCGGTGGGCAGGGAAGCACCGCAGGAGGTATAAAAATAACCACCGCAGCTATTTTAATAGTTGCCGTTCTTTATATTCTTAAAAACAGCAATCAAGAACCAAATATATTTAAAAGAACGATAGAGCAAAAAATCATCAACAAGGCGCTGGCAATTATTATGCTCTCCTCATTTTTAGTTCTTTTTGCAACATTGCTTTTGGTTGAGACGCAAAATCTTCCCTTTATTAAAATACTCTTTGAAGTAGTATCGGCATTTGGAACAGTAGGCGTTTCAACAGGAAATGGGGACATTTTAAGCTTTTCATATCATTTTGATACATTTGGCAAAACTATCATCATAATATTGATGCTTGCGGGGAGAATAGGAATTTTTGCATTTGGAATCATACTTGTGGGAAAAGCAAAAACAAAACATTTTAAATATCCAAAAGGGAGAATATTAATATGAAAACAGTCGCGGTTATAGGTTTGGGAAAATTTGGTTTTTACATTGCAAAGAGTTTGTCAAAACTTGATGTTACGGTTATAGCGGTTGACCACAACGAACAGAGGATTCAAGAGATTAGCGAATATATAGACAATGCTTTTGTACTTGATAGCACAAACAAACTTGCGCTTCAAGAGGTTGGCATAGTTGAGCTTGACACAGTTATAGTCAGTATCGGCGAGAATATTGAAGCGAGTATTTTGACTGTTATGGCACTTAAGGATTTGGACAATAAAAACATAATCGCAAAAGCCATCACAACAACTCACGGCGAGATTTTGGCAAAAATAGGAGCTTCAAGAGTTGTGCATCCGGAGAAAATAGCCGGAAGAATATTAGTAAAAAATTTAGTCGAGAATATAAATTTTGAGAAAATAGATCTTAGCAACAGCATGAGAATTATCAAATTTATCGCCCCGCCAAACACAGTTTCAAAAACATTAAAAGAGATTGAATTAAAAAATCATGATGCTAAATTGATTGCTTATAAAACTGAGGGCAACTGGAACACTGAGATAGATTACAAACACCAAATCAAAGAGGATGACGTCTTGGCTTACCTAGGCGATGCAAAAAATATAGAAAGTTTTTATGAAGAGTTATTAAAGCTTTAGATCACGATATAATTTGCCAAAAAGAGAAAATATGATTATTTATGAAGAGAGCGAACTTTATATAGAAACTGAGCAGAGCGAAATTCCGTGGCTGAAAATCTTTACAAAAGAGCCTTACAAAGAGCTGAGTGATGTTCCAAAAGAGCTGCGCAGTAGACTTTGGGAGATTTATGACATTATAGAGTTTGAAATGAAAGCGTACTATAAACCGCAAAAAATAAATATGGCATCATTTGGCAATATGCTTCCGCGCGTTCATATACATGTAATGGCACGATTTGAGAATGACAGCCATTTTCCAAACCCTATGTGGGGAGAAAAACTTAGAGAGGCGGAGTTACATCTTCCTGATGAGGAAGAGTTCTTTAAAAGAGTTAAAGGGGCTTTAGACAAGAAGTAAGAGGTTTTTTCATAATTAAAATTCTCTATTTTGTCATAGTTCGAGGCGAACTTTTGTTTTATTGAGGAGCATACTTGAAGTATGTGACGAAAGAAAACCAAATTTCAACGAAGAAATCTGGCAAAAGAGTTATTTTTTAACTGGCGAGAATGGGACTAGAGCCGAACCCCACGTCAGTCCGCCGCCAAAAGCATCAAGCAGCATCAGCTCGCCGTCTTGCAATCTTCCGCTCTCATAAATATCATTTATTGCCATCGGTATAGAAGCGCCAGAAGTATTTCCATACTTCTCAACAGTAAGCACTACCTGCTTATCATCCAATTTTAGAGCATCGCCTACGGCTTTTATAATTCTAAGATTTGCCTGATGCGGTACAAAGTGTTTAACATCAGAAGCTTGGATATTGTTCTCTTTTAAAATCTCAACAACATCTTTTGTCAGAGTTTTAACGGCAACTTTAAAAGTTTCGTTTCCTTTCATCTGCATATAACAGCTTGTAGCTTCCTGCTCTAACGCGTCATGTGCAGAACCGCTTCCACCGTTTGGCGACATAAGCAAGTCTGCAAATTCACCATCCGAGCCAGTATGGATATCGATGATTGCCTCTTTTTTGTTATCAGTAGCGCTGATTACTGCAGCACCTGCACCGTCGCCAAAAAGAATACATGTTCCTCTGTCGCTGTAGTCGGTTATAGATGATAATTTTTCAGCGCCGATAATTAGAACATTTTTTTTCATGCCCGATTCTATAAAAGCTTTTGCGATTGAGAGAATGTAAACGAAACCTGTACAAGCTGCAGAGATGTCAAATGCAGTTATATTTCCAAGCCCCAATTTTGTACTGATAATAGTAGCGGTAGAGGGCATACAGAAGTAGTCAGGCGAGATTGTTGCACATACTATCATGTCAATCTGGCTTTTATCCAAACCGCTTCTCTCAATAGCCAATTTTGCGGCTTTTACGCCCATATCACTAGTAAATTCATCACTTGCTGCAATGCGACGCTCTTTGATTCCTGTTCTTTTTGTTATCCACTCATCAGAAGTGTCAACCATTTTTGCAAGATCTTCATTAGAGAGTATTTTACTTGGAGCGTACGCCCCGATAGAGCGAAATGCAGCATATGCCATTACTTTTCCTTGCTTTTTAGCGCTTCAAGTCTTTCTACTATATGTTCATTTACACCTGTATCAACATAGCGAATCGCCTGAAAAATTGCATTTTTTATTGCTTTTGGATTGCTTTTTCCATGGCTCACTATTGCGCAACCCTGAATACCGATAAGCGGAGCACCGCCAATCTCAGCATAATCCATCTGTTTTTTAAGCAGTACGAACACTTTTCTCATAAGAAGCGCGCCAGTAATTGCAACGGGTGATTTTCTAATATAATCTTTAATCAACCCACTGATTGTCGAAGCAACGCCTTCGGAAGCCTTAAGTACAAGATTTCCAACAAAACCGTCGCAGACTATAACATCACAACTTGCATTGAAAATATCGCTTCCCTCAACATTGCCCTTAAAGCCTTTATACCCCTCAAGAAGTTTAAATGCAGCTTTTGTAAGCTCGTTGCCTTTGGAGTCTTCTTCTCCGTTTGCAAGTATCCCGATTGAAGGTTTGTCTATCTTAAACATATCTTCGGCATAGCAACCACCCATTACGGCAAACTGTGCTAAATGCTCAGGCTTGGAATCAACATTTGCTCCAACGTCAAGTATAACAGATCTGCGAGCGTTTTTTGTAGGCATAAGTGCTACAAGTGCCGGTCGCATAACACCCCTTAGGCGTCCAAGCCTCAGAGTCGCCAAAGTCATAGTCGCTCCACTGTGTCCAGCAGAAACTACGCCATCAGCTTCTTTGTTTTTTACAAGCTCTATGGCTTTATAAATCGAACTTTCACTTCTTTTTAGCGCATCAGTAGCCGCATCATGCATAGATATAACATCGTCCGCCTCGACTATAGAAATCTTATCTCTATAACGTTTTGGTAACAGAGGTAAAATTTCTGATTTTTTACCTACTAAAATAGGAATAAAAAGTTTTTGTTTGAGAGCCTGTAAACAGCCTTCTATAATTGGCTTAGGACCGAAGTCCCCGCCCATTGCGTCAATGGCAATCTTCACCATTGACTATTTATACTCACCGGTTGTTGGGTTAATATGGTGTGGAAGCTTGTAAGTTCCGTCTTTATCTTTAACTGGACGAGCTAAAGAGATTTTATAGTGAGTTCTTCTTTTCGCCGAGCGAGAATGAGAGACTCTTCGTTTTGGTACTGCCATAATAAATTCCTTTCTTTTTTGTTTATAACGCAATATGGGCAACACCCAAAAGTGAGGGTGCGCGAGCACATCTTGCTACGCTGCCGCTATGGCACTTTCGTCGCAGAAACCTTGCTTAAAACGCTTCTTCTTCAGAAGCACCTTTTTTCTTACAATTTGGGCAGCTGATATAGTCGCTTTTGATAAGTTCAATTTCTGAGTTCATAAGCTCTTCTAAGTCCGCTATAGAATCCAAAGCTTCCACAACATCCAAAAGAGACTCTTCGCTCTTTTCATAAATACCATCTGAGATGAAAAACTCTATATCCTCATCTACTTCAAGCTTAAACTCATTAGCACAAATATCACAATCTGCGTCAATTTTGCCACTTAACCCTGCTTTTAGCAAAATTAATTTGTCGGCATTGTACTGTAAATAACCTTTAAAAGTTATTTCTTTAGACTTAACTTCAAAATCTAAAGGTGTTTTTGTTACTTTTTTAAGAGATACTTTCAAAAGTTCTGCTTAAGAAATTTCTCTCTCAGAGAAAAAGAATGCGATTTCAACAGCTGCATTCTCAGCAGAGTCACTTCCATGAACTGCATTAGCATCTATGTTTTGTGCAAAATCTGCACGGATCGTACCAGCTTCAGCCTCTTTAGGGTTAGTAGCACCCATAAGATTACGGTTTTTCATGACCGCATTTTCACCCTCAAGCACAGAAACAACTACTGGACCGCTGATCATAAAATCAACTAAATCACCAAAGAAGGGTCTCTCAGAGTGAACTGCATAAAACGCCTCTGCATCTGCACGAGAAAGTTGCATTTTTCTAGTTGCCGCTATTTTCAAACCATTACTCTCAAAACGGTCTAAAATCTTACCTATAACACCTTTAGCAACCGCATCTGGTTTTATTATTGATAGTGTACGTTCCATCAAATCTCCTACTTAATATATAAAATTAGAGTGGAATTATACCTAAAAAAGAATTGATTTGAAGTTAAAAAGATAAATTCAGGGATAAAAATCTCAAATGTAGATATCACAAAGCGTAAAACACTTTGTGATTTTTTATATAGATTACTCTACTATAGCCTTGCCGATTCCGCGCATGCTGTCTGTTATATCTTCACGGTGCGCTGGACTCTCGCCAATTGCATCCCAAGTAATACATCCCTCTGTAGGACATGCAGTAGCACATGCAGGCTCATCATGATGACCAACACACTCTACACATTTGTTTCCATATACATAATAAATTTCTTCACCCGTCGGGTTATCATCTTCATCTACGATTGCCTCTACTGGACACTCATCAATACAAGCACCACAGTTAATACATGTATCGCCAATAATTACTGCCATAGGATTCTCCTAGTTTTTAATTTCGTGGTAAGTTTAACAAAAGATTTTTAAAGATAGCTAAAATATCTTGGATAAAAGCATAATAATATAAATTTGTTACGCTTTTCATATCCAAACCTGCTTTTATTATATTCCCAAGTACTTTTTAATATCATCCACTCTGTCTCTTCTCTCCCATGTAAAGTCACTCTCTTCTCTTCCAAAATGCCCATACGCCGCTGTTTTTCTGTATATTGGACGAAGCAGGTCTAAAGATTTTATAATCCCTTTTGGAGATAGATCAAAGAGCTCTTTTACACACTTCTCTATCTTTTCTTCATCCACAATACCAGTCCCGTGCGTGTTTACCATTATAGAAGTCGGCTGAACTATGCCTATTGCGTAAGAGACCTGTATGGTTACCCTGTCGCACGCACCTGCTGCAACCAGATTTTTTGCAACATGTCTTGCCGCATAAGCAGCACTTCTGTCAACTTTGGTCGGGTCTTTTCCGCTAAATGCACCGCCGCCGTGAGGACAACTTCCGCCGTATGTATCGACTATGATTTTTCGCCCCGTTAGCCCTGCATCGCCTTGAGGACCGCCGATTACGAATTTTCCGGTTGGGTTTATATGAAAGATAGTTTTATCGCTCATTAACTCTGCAGGAATGACATGTCTGATAACTTCTCTGATTACATCCTCATGAATCTTCTCTTGAGAAACATCCGGAGCGTGCTGGGTTGAAACAACTACGGTATCGACAAAAACAGGTTTATCGCCTACGTATTTGATGCTGATTTGCGCTTTGCCATCTGGGCGAAGATATGGAATAATTCCCTCTTTGCGAACTTCGGCTAATCTTTTTGTCAGGCGGTGAGCCAAATAGATTGGAAGCGGCATAAGAACATCAGTTTCACGACACGCGTATCCAAACATCAAACCTTGGTCTCCGGCGCCTATCTCTCCGTCTGCTTGGCTCACACCCTGATTGATGTCCGGTGATTGCTCTCCTACGGCATTTAAAACAGCAGCAGAGCGGTAATCAAAACCGTAAGTTGCATCTGTATAGCCAATCTCTTGGACAACCTTGCGGACTATCTCTTGCATCGGTGCATATGTCGTAGTTTTGAGCTCACCCGCTATTATACAAAACCCATTGGACACCAAAGTCTCGCAAGCAACATGTGCAGACGTGTCTCGTTCAATAATATAATCCAGAATTGCATCACTAATCTGATCTGCCATCTTATCAGGATGCCCCTCTGTTACAGACTCTGAAGTAAATATGTACTCTTTTAAAGCATTAGCTTCTTTTGTCATCGATTTTCCTTATATATAAATCAGCGAAAGTATATCAAAAAAGGTTATAACTTTAAATGCTCAGATTTTCATTAATATACTTTTGTTAAAATTTTGCAAACAAACAAAAAGGACATTTACATGTTAGTAACAAATCCAGCTCCAGATTTTACGGCAACAGCAGTTTTGGCTGATGGTTCAATAGTAGATAATTTTAAATTATCAGAGAACTTCGGTAAAAAAGGTACGGTTCTATTTTTCTATCCACTAGACTTCACTTTCGTATGTCCGTCTGAAATAATCGCATTTTCACACAGAATTGAAGAGTTTCAAAGCCGCGGCGTAAACGTT
>Ga0172380_10006202_pt1 | contig 14028 bp, 19 predicted proteins | sample Leawe162metaG_FD_119747 | JGI IMG/M metagenome (GOLD analysis project Ga0172380, IMG submission 119747) | Leachate microbial communities from a municipal landfill in Southern Ontario, Canada - Leachate well 162 metaG | ecosystem: Engineered > Solid waste > Landfill > Unclassified | place... | reverse complement strand
TTCGATGACAATCTTGCTCCCAGTGCCAGGAGCCGGGCTGAACGTCACCACGCCAGCAGCGGAAGTCGAAACGGTCGCGGACACACCGTCCACAAAGGCACGAACAGGGTTGTTCGCATCGTTTTAGATAGTTGCGGCCCCCTTATTCAGCGTGAACTCCGTCTCCGAGTTGTCCCCAATGAACACGTCGAAGGTCAGCTTGTACTGGGAGGTGATGCTCACGAACGAGGCTTCCGTGCAGCCATGAATCGCCGTGGTCATCGTTCTGCCGTACTGGTCCTTGGTAGACGAGTTGGCTACCAGGGTCCAACGAGGCTCAGAGAGTTGATCCGTTTCCATTGGGTCGGGCTGGTAGGATGCGTTGGCGTTCAGGATGACTCGCGTTTCCCACATGTCTTGCAGATAGCTGGTCGAGGTGGGGTCCGAGTCCTTGGCCTTGCGCCAACCGAAAATCCAAACCTGCTCTTCCTGCCCCACCTGATCGCTTGCCAGCGGAACCATGTGCCGGTAGCCAGAGCCATAGTCCTTCACCGAAGTCATGAGCTCGATGAGGTCGATGTCCGAGGTCTGGGCACGCAGCTCGCCAGAAGGCGTCTCAGTCGGGGGTTCGATAAACGTCGCGTAGGTGCGACCGTCGCCACGCGCCTGCAACCGCATCGGTTCGGCAGGGGTGATGGTCAGGGCTCGCGCCTTGTGTACCTTCACACCCGGCCACGAGGTCCCTACTGCCGTTCCCGCAGGAACAGCCGGGGCACCATCGTCGTCACGGATGAAAACGCGGCAACCGTAAAAGGATGCACCTGTCGTGTTGCCACCATAAGAAGTCATTGTCAGTCCTCCACTATCACTGTTCCAACATAGGTGATGGCCTCCCAGTCACAGTTCGCGGTGATGTCCCGCCTGTGTCCTGTTCGGCCCGCGTAGTTCAGTTCCATTACCCCGCGTGAAAACCCCGCCACAGAGTCCAACACGGCGGTAAAGTCCTTGAGTACCACGCGCAACATGTTTCTTGCGTCTCTCAGATTCTTATAGCCATACTCCCTGTCATAGTGCCGGATCACTACCGTAGCCATCTCGTTTCGCACGGGTATGGGGTAGTCCCCAGCATCCTGAACCGACGCCACCAATATCTGGCTCGACGAGGCCGCTCTGCGGGCTATCTGCTGGTCAGTCAGCAACTTGGGGTCTACAAACCCCGCTTCCTTGAAACTGAATACCAGAGCACGGTAGGCCGCCGCATCGGCGTTCGTCGTCAACCACGTGTAGACCGCATCACTCAGGTCAGTTGCCATGTCGTGTCACCACGCAGCTCATCGAGAGTTGGCAACGCGGGCACATCACCGAGAGAAGAATGTTGTTCCCATCCTGGAACGGTTCGGCCCATTCCACCCGCGTCCCGCACCGTCCACAGACGATGCCGGGCTCCGGCGTGATGAACGAGTCAATCCTGCTCATATCCGGTTGCGTATCCATTACCGCATACTCCAAGGCATCACTGTCTCTCGTCACACATGATGTGCCAGCCCTCGTCACGTTGTTTCGCCATCGCTATATCGAACCAGCGAGTGATGCCCGTAGGAGAGACGTACTTCACTTCATCCCCCTGGGCCACCGTCGCCGTGTCCACCGGCGCAAAGATGCACCAGGCCGACCTGCCGAACGGGGCTTCCCCTGGCTGTCCAGAGGCCAGGTTCAGGGTTCTGTAGCCGGAACCGCCAACTTCCAGCAGGCGTCCCGTGAATGTCACGATAGTCTGCGTGTCGTCCGGGTCGTTCCGTCGTCGGTAGACGGTGAACTCGCCTGGCGAGCGGTCGATGATGCGCTGGAAGTTGCTCTGACGAAAGGTGTAAGAGATCATCCGACCTCACCCTTCACGACCACCTTGAACCCACCCGCTTTCGCCGGTACGGTGCGAATGATGGCAGTGGGCCACAGTATTTCAAACTCTGCATCATACGAAACACTAGGTGATAAGACCGCCGTGTTTGCGGCCAGCCAGGTATACTTGACCCGTCCCGTGGCGGGGGTCACGATGGAACAAAGTCCGGATACCAACACGCCAGGCTTATCCCCCTCGAACCCACAGTGAAACGTCACCGATGTGGCGTCTGTGAGGTCAATCACTGTGCCGTCCGCGTTCTTCAGTGAGACGAACATGTCCTGTTTGGCATCGTTCTGCACGAGATAGTAGGTTGCCATTTACAAGTTCACCGTATCGGTACTCATGTCTGGTTCGACTTCTCCCCACGTTGCGTCTACTTCCATGATTCCCCAGGTTGCGTCCACTTCCGCATACAGCGGACTCAGCAGGTACGGAATCACCACGGCGATGGGCACCCCCGCCGCCAGTAGGATGACTCCCGCCAAAGGCGAAAGGTCGATGTCCACCCGCAGTGATGGGTCTAGTCCAGCGAGGACCAAATCTCCCGCCAGCGGTAGAATGTTGATCCCACTGGCGATTGCCGGAACCTGGCCCGCGAGGGCCAATGCCCCCGTGGCCGGCGTGTTGTTCACACCAGCGGATATGGTGGGAACCCTTCCGGCAAGACTCAGTGCCCCTATTGTTGGCAGTGCCGTTACGCCAATCTGCATAGTGGGGGCCAACCCGGCGAGGACTATCGTCCCCGTACTTGGTTGTGCCACTATGATGATTGCGATGCCAGGGGCCTGACCAGCAAGAGAGAGTGTCCCCGTGCTCGGCGTTAGCGTTACGCCGCTTTGCGTTGTCGGGACAAGTCCAGCAAGAGACAGGGTGCCTGCGCTCGGCAGGACAGTGACGCTTATCGTTGCGCTGATGACAGGTTCTAGCCCTGCGAGAGCCACTTCCCCTGTCGTTGGCGTGAGATTTGCCGCCGCAGACAGAGAGGGACCCTTCCCAGCCAGAACCATTGTCCCAACCGATGGCATTGCCGTAATGGCTATGCCTACAGAGGGGACCTGTCCAGCAAGGGATACTTCGCCGGCAGATGGTATTAGCGTTATCCCTACGGAAAGTGTTGGCGCTTGCCCTGCAACAGATAGCGTGCCCTCGCTAGGCTCAACGGTTATGTTTCCCGCAACAAAAAGCGTTGGTACTTGTCCCGCAAGAGTTATCGTTCCAACAGACGGCGCAAGCGTGACGCCTGACTGTATGGTTGGTGCCTGCCCCACGAGAGTTGCCGTGCCGACAGAAGGAGTAACAGTTACATCTGCCCCTAGAGAGGGAACTTGCCCTACGAGGGACATTGCTCCAGCAGTCGGAGTGACAGTTATACCTGTCGCCAGCGAAGGGGCCTGTCCCGCGGCAGTCAGTGTACCAGCGGCAGGCACTACGGTGATGCCAACCTGTACCGTTGGAACTTGTCCGGCAAGCGTCATTGCGCCAGCGGACGGGACCAGCAGGACCCCCGCGGTGAGTATCGGTGCAAGTCCCGCGAGTGTAGTCGTGCCAGTCGACGGCGTGACGGTTACATCTACTGCCCCGCCCGCCGCCACGTACCCGAGAACGATGTTCCCGGGTCGGCTATCTACGGCCCCGAGTCTACCGGTGAAAGCCATCGCTATAGCTTCTCATATTCCGTAAATCCGCTGAGATACAGCGGTCGGCAGCGCAGTTTTACCGGGAGCGTGTACGTGGCGTAGGCGTTCGTGGTGTACCAAAGAAAAGCTGTTCCCCACTCGGCGCTGTTATACTCATCGGCGCCGTTGTCCCGCCATAGCACCGTCCTGGCGTCATCTGTTTTGAGTTGGAGGAAATGTTTGCCTGGCAAGAGCAAAAAATCCCCAGCTGCTGGGATAAATGGCCAGTCTTCTGCAAATGAATCCACAGTGACGCCGGCCTGCACGACAAACGCCACCGTAGTACCGTCTCCCGCGGTTACGAATTGGCAGGTATACGTCTGGGTCGTCCGCACGTCCCAGAGGACAGCAGACACCAATAACGGAGTGTATACGTACAGTGCGCCGGTTTGTCTGGCGTAAGCCGTACCTGTGCTGCGGTCTTGATCCTGTCCGATGTCCTGTGACGGCCCGCTGAGATATAGTCCTCTAGCCGATACTGGCCGAGACACCAGGCCGGGTGCGCGCAGAACAGCGCCATTCCTGCTCATGCCGTGATCCTGTTCACAAATCCATACAGCATCACCACGTTAGCTGCTGCCGCGAACGCGTTGATGTCCAGTGCGTTCTGAAGCAATAGGCCGGGGACGACAAGCATTAGTCCAGCCTCCGCTGGCACTGTCACCTCGATATTGCTGTCCGGAGCGGTGTGCGCGCCGAACTCGACGGTCAGTTTCACGGCGGCTACCGAGGAGTTGACGGCCCACAACCATACCTCGTCCCAATCAGCCGTCCCTGTTACCGCTGTGTGAATCAGGTCGCCAGCCGTGGCCGTCTGCGTGATCTTGACCGGCAGTCCATTGGCTGCTCCGCTTAGCGCGATTTTACTGTATGTCGCCATACATCATCTCCCCTAACTGAACACCTGGGTCATGAGTACGTTCGGTACAACGTCCCCCTTGAGTTGCGCCAGTGCCCCCGCCGTCAGTACGTGCGTTACCGCCGCGCCATCCAGGTGCGTCGCGCCAGTGGTCCCCTCGGCCCCGCGCGTCACCGTCCACGTAGTAGTAGTGGCCCCAGCAGTGACGATCATCAACTCATCGTCCACCAGAATGCGATATTGCGCCGTCGCAGGGAATCCCGTGGCGGACGACACGGTGATACTTGTGCCGTCCGCTGTCTCTATTGCTGCGCCAAGGGTAGTCGCCGCGTTGTTCGCAAACGTCTCAGTCATGTTAGCTCACCGTTGCAGTCAGAATCCCGTCCGTGTTCCACGTGATCTTGAACGTGCCATTCGATGGGCTCTGATCCCCGTCAAAGTCTACGTAGGCGATCAACGGATTCGTCGCGGCAGACCCTGGCGTCGAGTCATAGATGATTCCCCATCGCGCCGTGAACGTCGCCTCAGTCCACTGGACATCATCGCCATCCAGTTTCACCACGTTGGTGTCCGCGTCGTAGGCAATCGTTGGCGTGCCAATCGCAGCGCCACCAGCGGTATAACCCGTATCTACAGCAGATACCTCGTTGGTGATATGGTCGAAATAGTCGTGGGTATCCTGAAGAGGAGTAAAGTCCACTGTGGTGAGAGCCACCTTGATGGCGTCACTTGCCCAGTCGATCTTTTTGTCGGCGAGAAGCAATAGCGCGTTGCCGAACCATTTTACCGAGGGTGCCATCTTGTTCCGTCCTTCTTGGTATCGTTACAGACTCTTGATAAACACGTTGTGTATTCCTAATACCAATGCCTATTGCCATTCTGTATACTCGGATGTATACTGTTTGTGCTGAGGCTAACTGGAAAGCGAGTCACATCAACATGCCCCCCAAAGAGCACCCAGGGTTGCCTCAGCAACAACTCGCCTCTCTGCGGGGGGCTCCTCTGTTAGTGGGGTAGAACGATGATTAGAAAAGTCGATCCTGTTGAGCGATTCTGGAAACATGTGGACAAGTCTGGCGGCCCCGCCGCATGTTGGAACTGGATCGGGGCTAAGAATGGCGCTGGCTATGGCCTGTTTTCGATAACCCATTCTCAACATGTCCGCAGCCATCGGTTTATGTGGGAAATGCTGAACGGACCAATCCCAGAAGAACTCTGGATTCTTCATCGTTGTGATAACCCAGCCTGCGTGAACCCACAGCATCTCTTCCTGGGCACGCCTGCGGACAACTCTCGCGACATGGTGCAGAAGGGCCGTGCCGCAACAGGGGACCGACACGGGACGCATACCCATCCCGAACGTGTTTCTAAAGGAGATCGGCACTATACGCATATCAAACCGGATGCGATCCAACATGGTGAAACTCACTCTGCTGCTAAACTTACCGAAGAAGATGTCCGTAATATTCTCAGGCTCTATGCTACGGGTTCTGTTACGTGTACGGCACTAAGCAAACAATATGGCGTTCGCGTCTCTGCAATCTCAAGAATCACCCGCAGAGAAGGGTGGCGGCGTGTTATGCCTTGAGTATCTTTTCCAAGCGATAAAGCAGCACTATCAAACTTTTGTTCATCCTGCTTGCCGCCTGAAGATTGCCAGCCTCTATCATCCGCTGCACTTCCTCTTGCCACCATCTACACTTCTCTGCGATAATGGCCGGATTCATCGACGGCTCATTCTCTGGAAGCCCCTGTGATGGGAACAACTGATTCGTTACCCATGTTTTCGTGACCTTGATACCGGGGCATGTCTTCGCAGCAAAGTCGCGGTGATACTCCAAGGCAGGTATGCCCAGCGTTTCCAGTAACGTCCTGAGTACAATCTTACAGTTTTCCCACATCTCTCCATTGGGTAGACTCACATCTCCATTCAGGACCATTTCCACATGGATACTGCCTCGGTTCTGTCCAACTACCCCCGCGCCGTCCTTCCGCAGGTCGTTCATCAGCCAGATGCCGTCCTGCGCTACAAAGATGTGCGGGAATACCGTCCAGCCAACCTGTTTTCTACCCGCATCGTCGTACCAGATCTGTTGCCGGTAGTAGGCGTACATGGCGTCCATCGTCGCCATGCCCTTCCACGTCTCAGGCGTCGGCACGGCGGTGTGGTGCAGAAACAGTCGCGTTGGCTTGCTCGTCCAATCGAGTTCCTTGACGTATTCGGCAAACTTCTCTCGCGTGAAATGCGGCCATGCGCCAGGCCGGAAGGTCATCTCTTTCGGCGTGTATCCCTTGTCGTATGCAGCCCGTATATCCGCCAAGACATCCCCTTTGTCGCGGAAACCATAGGCGTCGCGGTTGACGTAGCAGTAGGGAAGCACACACACGACCTGCTGATTTCCCTGCTGGTTCCAGGCGTTGATCTCTTCCACCGCGTCCTGCATCCAGAACCCCGACCATACTCTGTTCGGGTTACACTCGGTCAGGAACACCGGCAGGTTCATCTTCCCGCTGGGAATGGCCCCGATTAGGTCTCTATAGGCGCGGAACCCGTAATGTCGGTTCTGGTAAGGGGCACCCATCCATACGTCGCCAAACTCACCGTAGGAATGAATCGCTACGCCGTCACACTGGACGGCTTCCAGCACTTGCGCCTGGTACAAGAGCCAATCCCCCGTCGGGTTCAGCGGGTACTCGGCTTCCACATTCCACGGGCCTACCGGCGCAGGAATCACCACGGCGTCCGGTGTCAGCGCCTTGATAGCGTTGCGGCAGAGAGTGAAACACTCAGCATAGTCCTGTGCCGTAATCATCACGCCATCGGGCCATTCGTGCCGCAGGTTCGTCTCGTTGCCGATTATCCAGTGCCGGCAGTTCTGCGAGTTCTTCACATATCCCGCGCAGACCTCGGCAAACCGCGCATAGTGTTCTCGGCGCGGTATCGTGCCCTGGGGGCTGTAACGATGGTTTAGTCTCACGATGGGGGCCACGATGCCGCGATAATCGCCGCCACGGTCGTTGTCCAGACCCAACTCTTCCGTAACCAGGCACCATCCTGGCACGAGGGTGGTTCCCTCACGGTCGTGCATTCCAACGATGTTTAGGGCCATACAACTCCCCCCGTTCCACCGTACTTGCCCTGTACCCGCTGAAGCAACGAGTCTCGCGCCGCTTGCACGTTGGCCTGCACGTTGCCGAAGGTTTCCTTTTCCAACCCGGCCTGGTAGTCGGGCTCAAGGGCCATGTCGAACGAACGGTCCCCGTACACCTCGTACAACATCAGGTCCACCACGATGTCCAAGTCCTCGGCGGGGATGGTCGCATAGTCCCCAGTAGTGGCTACGTGCAAGGCGTAATACTGCACGTATATCAGATCGCCTGCTGAACCCGGTGTCGGGTCGATACGGACCTTCTTGCTCCCTGGCAGCCACGACCAACTCGGCGTCAGTTGCCGCTCGTACTCGGCGTTGTTGATATCGTCGATCAGTGCCAGGGACGGCATGGTACGCTTCACACCGCTATTGGTGGTCAGCAACCTGTCCGGTGAGGCGGCGGTAAGCGTCGCATAGGAATCAAAGGCCACCTCGCGGACAACAAGGCAGTTGGCGTGCACCGTATAGTCCGACTGGTTCGCCACGGTGGTAAGTGTCACAGTTGCGTCCACCGGGTTCCAGCGGGAATATTCAGTCACGGCACGAGACACGATGTCCTCCCACACGGTAGTGGAAAGACTCTCGCGCGCGTACCTGCGCTTGGCCCTGGCGATAATCGCGGTGGTTAGCATCTATCCATCCTCACGCCGAACCGAACAACGCTATGTGTTGCTCTTCCCATTCGAGATAGCGAAGGTTCTGCATCGCCTGCCGCTCGCTCGTCTTGAAATGATGTATGCGTAGGTCCAGTGGGGCTACGAATACCTTGGCGTTGCCCAACTCCACCATCTCGTGAATCTTGCCCGTCCAGCGATACTTGCGCCGGAAGAATCGGCAGTGGTACTCGGTCTCGTGACCTTCCACCAACTCGCCGTCTATCCTGTTCTCGTGCAGGCTCAGGCAGGCGTCGGCCACCCGGCTCATGTCGTGAAACCAGCGCAGCAGTTCCGGCATCGGCCTCTCGTCGGGGTCCAAGGACAGAATCCAGTCCCCGCTGGCATGGTCGATGCACCAGTTCCTCGCGGCAGAAAAGTCCATGTTCAGCGTTCCGACGTGCACCACCTCGGCGTGCTCTCTGGCAATCGCCTCGGTCTCATCGGTGCTGCGGTCGTCTACCCACACGACGATCTCGTCCACATAAGGCCGACAGATCTCTAGTAGCCCGCCAAGGTGCTCTTCTTCGTTCAGCGCCAGCACGCAGAGGCTAATCATGCGCCTCTCCCGCGTAATGACTGGCGAACCAGTCCCGAATCTGCCGCGCATCCTTGCCGCAGAAAAGAACCTCGTTGTAGTAGAACTTGCGACCACATAGTGCCAACCAAGCGCGTTCCAACCGCTCCTTGAATGTGTGGGGCCATGCGGTGATGGACACGGAACAGAGTTCGAGACCATCCTCAGTCAGATCGGCAAGGGATAGGTATTCCACTCCGCAGTCGCAACGCAGGTCCAGGTCATCAATCACGGCAACCTCTCGATGGTGATGCGTACCCGGCCATAGTCGGCTCGCAAAGTGTCATCGTGCCACTTTAGTCCAGGTAGGCTCATGTGTGGCACGATCTCGTGAATCAGCCTGTCTAGGTACGCATGTCCTAACCATAATCCCCCGCTGTCGTATTCCGAGGCGTACCGCAAGTGTCCCTCTAACACGAAGGGTTCGTTCATGTCGTCAGTCATCGGATTCCTCGTAGGACCGCCAGGTGCCGTCCTTCGTCGTCCACCCATTCAACTTGTCCACCGGGAAGCCAGGTCCGCTTACCAGCGCCATGATGTGCCGTTTCTTGTTGTAAAAGCGCAGGTCTTTGCGATAGCCATTCAGCAGGTCTTCCCACTGTCTGCGCCAACCCAGTCTCGCAAACTCGCTGTACTGCCCTGGGTAGTTCACACTCGGCACAGAGAAGACCAGCGGGGCAATGCCCAGTGCTGCGTTGGCAATCAGTCGTATCTCCTCCACGTGATAGTCCTGGAACAAACCCTGTGACACGCACAGACTCATCTCGGGCCACCCATCCAGCGACACCTTGCTTATCTGTGCCAGGTTCGCCGCCTGTACCCTCACCGGTAGACCCGCCTTGGCAATCCTCTCGCACACCGTCGGGTAGGCGTCGGGTGGGCAGACCGCGTACACGTCGTAACCCCGTTTCTTCAGCGGGATGTAGGCGTTCCCGCCGATGTCGAGAATCGGTCCCTTTGCCATGGTCCCGATGATGTCATAGAACTCGGCGTGGTCTCTGGTATCCTCTACCACGGGTTCAATCGGCTTCCGCACGCTGTATCCCGACACGTCGGCTACCAGGTCTCGCAGCACCTTGGCTCCATCTATGCGATGTGCCGTTTGCCGCACGCCGTCGTCGTAACTCTGGCGGTACACCAACTCACGGTGATCGACTACCCAACGCATCCTGTCAATGGCCTGGTCCCAATCGGGAATCCGCCAGTATCCACCGATCGGACTCTGTTCGACGTGGTGTGTCCGAATCGGATACCCACCGTCGATGTCCGCCATGCCGGTGTTGCTCGCGTAGATAAGCGGTATCCCGGTCGCTAACCCTTCCCTTGGCGGTAGTCCGTACCCTTCCCCCTTCGAGAGGAAGAGCATACAGTCCGCACCGTAGAGCCAGTCGCGCATCTGTTCCGCCGACCAGTCCAAATCCCCCTTCGGATTCTGCGGATTCCTTCCTGTCGAGATGACGGTAATCCTCTCGTCGTCTATCGGTGGTATCTGGTGGTACGAGTACCCGCAGACACCAAACCGCGTCTTGAGCACCAACCTCACGTCTTTACGATCCGGGAACGCCTTCTGGAAACACTCGATGGTTTCTAGCGGGGCCTTTCGGCTACTCAGTGTCCCATAACTCACAAAGGTAAACGTGTCGGACACTTCCCTCTTCTTGGGGAAGTGATATGTCGGACTCGTGACCAGTGGGGCCATGATGATGTCTCGTTTGAAGAACCCCTGGAATACGTCCCGGCAGTAGACACTCGGCACGACCAGCATGTCGGCCCGGTCGCAGTCATGCCGCCACTCGGGATAACGTTCCAGCGGGTTGTCGGACTCGTACATGGTGTAGCCGATACGATAACGGGTCGGCAGTAACTTGAACTCACCCGCCGTCGCCATGCAGATACCCACGTCCATGAACCCTGGGAACTCTTCCTTGAGTTTCCCCAGTGTCCATTCCCGAAGCCCTTCGTTCTCGTCGAACCAACAGGGTTCCATGTACAAAGGTACGCCAAGCAGGTCCAGAGCCATGCACATCTGCTCTGCCGCCGTCGCATACCCGTCGGCAAGCGAGAAGGGACTCTTCCAGTGAACGGAATCCCTTCGCAACGTGTCTCTGGGGGTTAGCTGAAGGTCTAGAACCCCGCGTCGGTATCCTGTGGTTGCAACCGGACTGTCCGGGGCAACTTCCAGCCAACCCCCATACGGAATCTGCACCCCCTCGAGGGACTGGTGCTTTCCGGTGTGATTGCGTATCCGCATTCGGTCCCCACCTTTGCGGATGGGGAATGCCTATCCTTATAGACATTCCCCGAAAGACTAAGACGCAGCAGACGTGATCGTCGCAAACATGGTCGGAGCGCAGAAGTATTGCGCGTTCCGCGTCCGTACCCGGCGAGTCCACTGGTCGTTGGCAATGAGTGCCCCAGGAAGGGTCTCGTCGTCAACAGCCTTGGCCTCGGCGTAAATCTTCGGCATGGGCATGAACGGGATGTACGGTGCCCAGATGTACCCGCCACTCAGCGGCATCTCAGGGTAGAAGCTCATGAAGGCCGTGGTCGCCGTCAGATATGGCGAGTAGTACACGTCCCACATGCCCTTGGTGCCCCGGAACTCCACTGCGGAGCGGAACGGGCCAGAACCCGACTTGTCGCGGTTCAGTCCACCAAACCAGTTGGCCTTCTCCATGTAGCCAAGTACCGTCGCACCGGCCACGATGTAATCGGCCCCACGGTAATGGGCTGCGCGGATAAGCGCCTCGGCGTCGATGAAGGTGTGGAAAAGGGTCTGATAGTATTCGGTATGGCTGGTATAGGCATCCGGCTTGGTCCAGTGCCAGTCGGAGTTGCCAGCGGTAGCGCCGGCGTACATGGTAGCAATCACACGCTGTTCGAGCTCGCGCATGATCTCGGCGGCCATGTCGTTGATGAGATCGGCGTCCAGGTCGAGGCCCATCACGCCGCGCAGGTCTTCCTCGGTTCGAGTCGGCCAGACCGCCATAAGCATGTCCTGCGTAGCCGACACGTTGGTCGAGGTGATCTTGATCTTGAGCTGATTCGGCACCGTCGAGTCAGTCGCGTGTTGAGAGTACAGCGAGTTCGCCGTGGTCACATTGACTTCGCTGGACGGGTCTTGCCGGTAGGTCGCCTTCCAGAACAGCTGCATCGTGCCACCCGAAGAAGGCGGCATGGGCTGAATGAGGCAGAGTTTGTTCATGATCAGTTGCGGGAAGATGGCCCGGATCAGGGGCAGAGAGAACTTCACCGGCAGACTGATGTCCGAATGCGACGTAGCCTCGAACACACTCTTGTACTGAGGGTTGGCGAGTACCTGGTTTTCCAGCATACAGGCCAGGGTCGGCCACTGCCGGGTGGGAATCGGCTCCATCTCGATCACCTTGCCCTCGGGGGTCGTGGCGCGGTCGGACAGATACCAGGCCCACTTCTTGGTCAGTCGTTCGATTTCCTTGCGCCGATACGAGTCAAACGTATCTTCGCCGTACACGTCGCGGAACGCCTCGATGGCCTCCCGCAGATTGTGAGTATCAATAGTCATCGCTGTCTCTCCTTACTGACGCTTGGCGCTGGAGCGCAGTACGTCAGCGAATACGTTATGAAGCGTGGTGCCCTCGATCTCCAGGTCTTCATCGGCGGGCAGGTCCGGTTTGTCGTCCCTCTTGTCCTCGTCGGTGAACTGGGTCTTGCCCTTGCTGTCTGGAGCGTGTTCCGCCAGAAGGCGGTTCAGTGCAGCATCCCGATACTCGGCAGCCGCCTTCTCCATATCCTCCGGCTTCTTTTCCTTCAGCATGGCGACGATCTCCCGCTGGAGCGGCCCCTGGGCAGCGCGTTCGACGATGAGATCAGCCTGTGCCTCAGTAACCAGGGCAGTCAGTTCATCCACCTTGGCCTGGAGTTCGGTGAGTTCCCCGCTGCGGTCAGGCCGTGCCGCCAACGTCTTGTTCTCTTCCTTCAGTTCGGCAACCAGATCACTCAAAACGCCAAGCTTCTCTGCGACGATGGCGCTTACAAGGTCTGGATGCTCTTCCTTCAGGACATCCAAAGTGAGCATCGTATCCTCCTGTGTTTGGAATCGCGGTGCGCTTTCGAGAATCTGCACGAGTCCGGCACCGGGGATGCCCGCCTCATCGCAGAAGTCGATTCCGCCGATGTACCCTTCCCGCATCACGACGAGTTGGTCCGGGTACTCTTCCTTTTCATCCGATTCCATGTCTTTCGTTTCTGCTTCCACGTCATAGATTCGCACGGACGTTTCGTTCCGAATGCCGTCCAGCATCAGGCGAATCACATCCTGGCCCTCACCTGTGGCGGAGATGAAGCCCCGATACAGAATGTCCTCGCCGTCGCGCCATATCTCCTCCATCTTTCCGATGGGGTTGCGGTCTGGTCCCGCTGAGAACATGCTTCCCAGTGCCGAGCCGTGTGAGTTGTAGATCGTCACCACGTGGCCCTGTTCCATGTATTCGTTCGTTCGCGCCAGACAATGCTCGTTGAACTCTGGCGAGTAGTACCGTTCGGACCCCGTCCCCTGCTGGGATACCGCGTGGTCCACCAGTGCTACGCCAGTAAACTTCAGCCCTTCCAATAGAGCCTCTTCACGACTCTTGGCCTCCAAGATCACCCGGCGCATTCCGGGAACTGGCACAAAGTCGGTTTCCTGCGCTTCCTTCTTGGTGATCTTGTGCCACTTCTTGTCTTTGCCCTGCCTGTACCCGTCCTTGTTCAGGGCCTTGGTCATCACCCCGTAGGCTTGCGCGTAAGCGCTAGCCTCGTCCTTGTCCTTCTCGTACACCGAGTTGAATACCTCGATGAACTGGTCAATGTACTTGCGCGGAATCCCCTTGTCTTTCAACTGTTCAGGTGTCTGTCCCTTGGTATAAGGCATCGTTATCCTTCACCCTTCACTTGGGCTTGCAGTGCCAGAATCTGCGCCTCTAGCTTGGCGTTGATACGTTCCAGTTCGGTGATGCGAGTTAGAAGGGCCTTACGTTCCGTTTCCCATGCTTGACGTTCCAGGTCCAACCGGCACTTGAGGTCCGTGTATTCTTGGCGCAAACGGGCCACTTCTCGGTTGTTGAGGTCCACCATTGCGCGCATGTCATCAAGTAGTTGGCTGTAGGCAGTCATGGTGTCGGCTTTCTCTTGTCGGTTTATATCGACTCTGTTGGACCGATAGGTCAAGATAGCCACACCAAGTGCCGTAAGTGATGTCAGAAGTAACGG
>Ga0172380_10006201_pt1 | contig 14030 bp, 21 predicted proteins | sample Leawe162metaG_FD_119747 | JGI IMG/M metagenome (GOLD analysis project Ga0172380, IMG submission 119747) | Leachate microbial communities from a municipal landfill in Southern Ontario, Canada - Leachate well 162 metaG | ecosystem: Engineered > Solid waste > Landfill > Unclassified | place... | reverse complement strand
TGACACTTGGGCTTAATACAAAAAGGAATAACACAGAAGTAACGTACCTTTATTACTTAAGTTCGCCTATAAATTAAAAAAATGAATGCAAAAAAATCTAAAGGTAATATCTAGCTATTTAGAAAAAGATATATGAATTTCTATTTCCTAATTAACGATATTGACACCTTTGGATGTGTACCCTCTAATATTTTATGTATCTCATTACAAAATCTTATTGGAGGCAAATATCCATGTTTATACTTATCAATCAATAATGTTGGATAATTACATTTTTCAAAGTAATAAATGGCTGCATCTTTATCTGTATCAAAATCTATTCTTTCAGAATTAAGTTCATTTGAAATTATCCGGTATAATTCATGAGAAATATGTCGTACAGGGCGAGGAAAACAAGCTACAATCATTTCGTTAATATCATCCGCTATAATAGGAGGTAAAGCAGTAAGGAATAGTTTAAAACGATTATTATAAAGTGTCCAAACATCTTTACCTTCAAGTTTCAAAATTCCCAATGTACAATTTGCATTTTTAGTGTACATACCTTTATATTCTCTACCTTTTGAGTTTAGGAGTGAATTGTATTCATCAATAGAAAAATCAATAGAATATCGTTCTTTAAGTCTTTCAATGAAGTGCACAGAGGCTGATTTATACTTAGTATTAAACTCTTCCAATTCGACACCTTTCGGACAAGGTGGTATATAACAAAGCGGTTGCTGTAATGTAGGTTGTATATTCATAATCTCAAGATTTTGTTCTTTAATCGTTATTTAAAATATGATGCATTTAAATCAAACCATTTTTACGAAGTATGTCTTCAACGATTTCATATATTTCGCTATTACTTAATTCTGTATTTGAATAAAATGAATTAATCATATCTTGTCTTAACTTATTTACTTTTTCTTTTTCCATAATAATTTCTTTTAACTATAATATTACTTATCACTTTGGTAGCTTCTTACATGTTATCTGTAAAGTTTTATAATCAAAACCTCTATCAGTTAATTGTTTAATTAAAGTGTCTCTTTCACTTATAGGAATGTCAATATATCCACCAGGTATTGGTGGATGTGAATCATAATCACCATCTTTCCACTTGCGTTTAAGCCAATCAATATTCTCTTCTATTTTAAGCATATCAAAAAATAAAGACATAAGTGTTTTTCCAGCGTTATCATTATATTCAAATAACCAATCGTCCTCTTTTTTTGACCACCTTAATCTAAAACCATCCATTTTTCCCATCTTTCTATCAATTATTTTTTAAATAAACTATCCATTGTCGAACTATCTTCCTCATCAACAATGATAAGAAGATGATTATGTGGATTTTGATTCACCTCATTTAAAAAGCCATCATCATCACATATACATATATACTGTTGTTCAGGTGAAGCTGTATATACAATTTTATCATTTTTATTAAACGAATCGACATTTTTGACAATGAGTGGGACATAATATTCACACTCTTCCATCATCAGATTCTTAATTTCATCATTAGATAAGGTTCGTCTATCTACTTTAACACCATCAATAATAAAGTATCCTAGATAACCATCGAGTGATAATCTCATCTCACTATAATCAAATTTTAGTATATGTAATTGCTTCATGTATTTAACAATTTATCAATGTTATTAAATCTTGTATATTTACGAATTAACTCATCCGTATTCATGTTTAGTAAATCTGCACAATCACAATAAGGTATTATTGCAGCTAACTTAATTTTCTCATTCAAGAAAGTATCAAATTTCTCTTTAGATGATAATTTATAATTATAAATATTATTGAAACTGTAACGCATTATCTTATCAACTTTCTCATATGTTTTGCATATTGGCATATATGATATAAACGTATCTTTACTTACACTAAAAGATTGACACATAGAGTCAATTCTGTATATTTCATCGTAACACTCACAATATATCGGAAATGTAACATCCACAGCACAATATCCATACTCGTGTACTTTCAATTGTATCTTCCATATATTAATCATTTCATTTAATACCTCATTAAATTCTTGCTCATTAGAGGATACAAATGTGTCGTAATATCCTTTCAATATCTCAATTCCATTAGAACTAACATGTTTGGAAAGTTCTATATGTGTTGAATCTCTAAAGCTTGATAATTTTAAATATGTATATTTATCTAAGAATTTGTAATAATATGTTACTTCAGCACTAATATCCTTGATGTAAATAGGAAATTTCAACTCTACTACACGAGATACAAGGTCATAAGTAGTTCTTATTTTTAGTCTAACTTTTGTCATTCTTTTTTGTATTAAATCCAATTTTTGGTTTATCTACATTGTAATGTTTAATATTCATAAGTATATCAAAGCAATATTGTTTGATATAATCAAGTGTATTTCCCTTTAAATCTTTGGCTATATCATTTATCTCAGTAGTAGTTAGCATATCACCTAATATAGGATTTAGTACATCGATAATATCTTGCTCATCATTGATACCCTTGATATGTAAACAATATTTGAACCGGCTTGGTCTTTCACTCATTGCAGATGGTATCTTATCTATGTAATTTGTAGCAGCGAAGAAAATACACTGCGAAATACTCATATTTCCATCAATTATTGTTTTTAAGATTGCTTCGTTTTCATTCATTTGGTCATCGAATTCATCAAATACAATAATTATTGGATTTTCTTGTATCCGTCGTATATTCTGGATGAAATCCCAACACTGACTTATACGGTCGTTATTACATAAAATATGAAAAACAATTGCATCCTGATTTTTTATAGCAGAGTCACAATAATATTTAATGATACTAGTTTTACCAGTCCCACCATCCCCATGTAGTAATATACCTACTTTGTGACAAAATCCCATACCCTCGATTTTTTCTTTTATCTGAGTATTGAAGAAAGAATCAAATAAGTTGTCTATCTTCTTCTTATGTGGGAAATTAAATACTTTAGGAACCTCAAAGTCAGTATCTTGTCTCAAACTTACTTTATCATGAGGATATTCTAAATAGTCTAGCTTGTAAGACCCAGGGTCAAGTATATTACTAGATTTTTCAATCCCAAACTCACTGAAATTAACATCACCATTCTCTAAGTAAGTGAAACTTTTATAATCGGCTGTCTTCATTAATAGATTAAATTATTTAATTTTAACTCCTCTAACAAATCAAGAACTGCTCCTGCCCATTCCAAGGTTGGTGGACATTTAGGGAAATCACGAGAAATACAACTACCATTAATATAGTTAAGCTTCTCCTTAGCATATTCTGAAAGTTGTTGAGGCTCATCATCAACGGATAGAAGTTTTTCTATCGTAACTTCTCGCTGTATTTTTTTATCTTTTTTATTCTTTTCGATTGTTTTTTCAACCTGGGTCATCGCATGGTCAATCTTATCAACATCCATCTGCTCAACGGCATCAGGGATTGAATAATCCATATTTTTATGACAGTACATCTTCTTGAAAAGGAGTTGCTGAGGTTCAGTGCAAGTTAATAACAAATCAGTTAATAACTTTTTTGACATTTTTATAATAGTTTCATTATGCATGGATTTACTTTTTTTGTACAAATATATAAATATTTTCTAATTAATACAACATTAAATCTATAAATTTATATAAGAGTAAAGAATAAATCTATGAGCACAACTGTTACGCAAAAAATGAACTTTATAATAAATAGTGATAGGTATTCCGATTTCGTTAGTAAATTACAAGACTTAACTAAGATTAGTGACACGATAAAATTCAAAATTGATAAAGATAATATTTTAATATATTCACTCGTGGGTGAAGTAGCGATATTAGCCTTTAAGAATTATATTTTAGATACCAAGGAGTATTTTAAATATAAAGAGGATTTTGATTATACAATTGATTTCGTTGTACCGGATGCCAAAAAGTTTGTTAAGAAATTAACTTTTTTTGATTCAGAGAATTCGATAAAACTATCGATAAGTTTAAAAGAGAGTAGCGAAGATGATAATATTAAAATAGCTCGGACATTCACCCTGGTTGATAATAGATTAAAGGTGAATCAAATTGGTGGTGAGACATACAAGGTAAGGGATATTAATAAAGGACAGTTAGTTCGATTATTAAGTCCGGAGAATTCAAGTTGGTCATTTGGTGTATCTAGCAAAGATTTAGATGATGTTAAAAAATTGGCATCGATATCATCCGATGATAAAATTATTGATATATCAGTAAATAAAAACAAAGTTAATTTCTCTGAGGGAACTAAATGGAACCTTACCGTGGGTGAAACCGATGAGATTGAAAATGCTGATATCACATTCGCAAAAAAGTATCTCTCATCTATTAATACCGATAGTGAGATTATAAAGTTTAGTATATTTGAAACATTTATTCTTTTTAATGACTCATGCTCAAACCTAATGGTTAGTTTCGAACAATCTTTTGATGACGATGATGAGTAAACATATATATGAGATTATACAGGAGTCTGATGTAAAGATTGAAAATAATCGTTACCTATTCATAATTAATGATAGTAGTGATTCCATAGGGGATTATGAATTGTATGAAAAGGTTGATAATCTTTTCTTAATATATGATACCTATTCAAATACTGAGGTAAAAACAAATTATCTATATGCGACTGGGACGTATCATGCCTTTTGTAAAAAAGATGAAACTGGTAGATATGAACATATGATTATATGTGATTCCATCACTCACCATAGCAAATTTGAAATACAAGCAATAAAAAATCAATTGAATCAATGAGAAATAAAACATTAGTCGTTAACTTCCTAGGTGGTCCTTGTTGTGGTAAAAGTACAACCGCTGCATCAGTTTTTGCTGAACTTAAATGGAAAGGTATTGAAGCAGAATTAGTAACTGAATACGCAAAAGATAAGGTCTGGGAAGAAGCTACAAAGATACTTGATAACCAATTATATATTTTTGCTAAACAAGAACAAAGAGTGAATAGATTAAACAATAAAGTTGATGTTATCCTTACCGATAGTTCAATTGTTTTAACTCTAGCCTATGCTAAATCGGAAATACATAAAGGTAATTTGTTTAAAGATTTAGTATTAGAGGAATTCAATAAATATAATAATATTAATTTTTTACTTAAAAGAAACGATGTATATGTTGAAAATGGTCGAAATCAAACACTTGAGCAAGCCATAGATAAAGATATTACTATCAAGGATATATTAGATTCAAATAGTATAGAATATGAAGAATTATCTTTTGAAAAGGATAGTGTTCAATATATAGTTGATAAAATAATCGATAAGATTAAATAAATCGGTAAAAGTTTTTTTATATCGAAAAAAATATTACCTTTGCTCCCATAAACTAAATATATGACAATAGACCAAAAGAATGCTTACGAGAACCTAATCCAGGGAATGATTATTGATGGGATTAATGGTATGACTCCTGAAATAAAGGAGTTAATTCAAAATGCACCAATTGAGAAACGTAGAGCAATGATTTTAACTATTCTTGAGGAAAACAATGTGGAACATCGTCTACTTTGTAATAAAATACACAAAGCCGTCGATGTCGATGATTATAATGAGATGAATCACATCAAGAGTGTCGTTGGAATGTTAAGAGAGTATGTAAAGGTATCAAAGACTGAGGTTAAGACCATGGGAGAGGTCATGACACCAATTTCACTTGTTGAAGAAATGCTTGACACACTTCCCTATGAAGTATGGACTAACCCAAATCTTAAATTTCTTGACCCCTGCAATGGCGTAGGAACATTCTTTTCAGTTGTTATCGAGCGATTGATGAAAGGACTAGTTTCATTCGAACCTGACGAGAAATTAAGATATAAACATATCTTAGAAAATATGATTTATGCTTGTGAGTTACAGGCAAAGAACTTATTTTTGTATTTATATGCCTTTGACCCAAGGGATGAATATGCATTAAATATTTATAATGGTTCATATTTAGATAGTGGATTTGATAAGCAAATGGAATTGTGGGGTGTGGAGAAATTTGATGTTGTGGTTATGAATCCACCTTACCAAGAATTAAAAGAAGGTAATAAAAAATCACAAGCACTTTGGGATAAATTTGTGGTAAAGACAGTTGACCAACTTGTCGAAGGTGGGTATTTGGTCGCTGTTCATCCAGCAGGTTGGAGAAACATAAACGGTATGTTCAAAAATATACAACTATTGTTGAGAAGTAAACAAATTCTATCACTTGAAATTCATAGTCAAGAGGAAGGTGTGAAAACTTTTGGTGCAGAAACTCGTTATGATGTATATTGTTTACATAATGTACCAAACACAGTGTTCACAAAAATAAAATGTCAGGACGGTACAACAGAACGTGTTGATATTTCTAAAATGGAATTTATTCCTAATGGTATGTTTGGTCTATTTCAAAGATTATTACCAAAAAAAGGTGAAGAAACTGTTAATATATTGGCAGATTCTGGTTATCATACTCAACGTACCGAACAAATGAACAACAATCAATCAGTTGATTTTCAATATCCATGTACATACACTATAATGAAAGGAGAAACTAAATTTTGGTACTCTAACACAAACAATAAAGGACATTTTGGAACACCTAAATTAATTTGGGGTAACGGTAGAATTAAATCTGTAGGTAGCTGCGCTGATGTTAATGGTGAGTTTGGATTAACACAATTTACTTATGCAATTGTTGATGAATCAAAAAACATTGCTCACATAAAAAAAGCATTTGATAGTAAAGAATTTAGAGACTTGATGCAAAGTTGTACGGTGAGTGATATGAAAATAAGTAATAAAGTAATTTCAACATTTCGTAAGGATTTCTGGAAAGAATTTTTAAAATAATCAAAAAATGTGATGGCAATAATAATATCGATAATAGCATTAATTATTTCTCTCGTATTGGCAATACGATTACTTCTTCTGGATAAAGATTATTGTGAATTTGGTATAGTTGATGAGGGTTGTGATAATAATGGATTTAATATTGAAACATTAAATCATCCCGAATTAGAAAAAAATAAATATATGGTTACTAAGTTAAGTCCAACAATTCAGCTCCTTAAATCTAATATTTATGATGTTAATATAAGTGATATTAATGATAAGGGTATTACTTTACCATTTAAAAAAAATAAAATTATTGAGATAAAAGAAGGATATAGATTCACAATAGATTATTATAGTGATAAAGAAGTGAATATTAAAATAACATATAGGGATTCTAAAAATAACTTATATAGACAAATTTTATTTATTAAACCATTTTATAATGGTAATAGTACCTTGGATGAATTATCAAACCCTAAAGTAATATTAGATAAACGTAAATGGTTAATTTGGTTTAGTATAAAAAGAAAATATTTTTAATTAAAACTATGGAAGATACGGATGGTAAATTAGCAGATGTTGTAGGATACATGCTAAAGGTTATGAAAAATAAAATAAATCATGAAAGATATAAAAAGGAATTTAATTGTATTAGACATGGTAATTTTATTGAGTTTATACGTTTGGTGAATTGTGGAATACCCCCAATGGCGTTTTATACTGATAATAAACTTAAATCAAATTTAGAACCTAGTGGTACAGATAAGCTTATCGAATTTATCAAATTTATCGAACCACATCTACCACAACAAAGTGGAACTCTATCAGTATCGAATATGAAAATTAAAGATGTTGAAGATATGTGTTCATTTGGACAAATGATAGCATGTGAATCAGCATTGGATAAGTTTGAATCTCTCATTAGAACATATTGTCCCATCGCCAACGATTTAGATTTCCATGATGATATATTTAAAAAACTTGCCATGTTTGAAATTGTTATTAGAATTCAACTTGATAAACATAATCAATTAACCGATAGAATTAAGTTGGTTGATGCTATCGACAAGTTGAAAGAGATATTTCCTTTAACGAAAGATGAGATTAGTAAGTTACATGATGGTAGAAAATTTCTAAACTCAATAAAACACAGTAATGATATCTCATGGAAAAATAACCTTAGTTTATTTGAAGAGGCATATTTTATTTTAGAGAAACATAATATTCAAATCTTTTAAACTTGTTTAACCACTATATTTACACTTTAAATTTAAAATTATGAATAAAATTATATTATTATTGCTTATAATCACAGTATCATCCTGTGTAATTCCGGTAAACTTGAACTACGAAACCGCTGAGATAAGAAAGAAAGGCGATGTAGCTTTCACTGGAAGTGTTAGTCATCAGTTAGTTGAACCATTCGCCCTAAAAGATACCTCCTGGTTACCAAAACAATTAGGGTTTGGTGCAAGAATGGATATTGGTGTTGGGGAAAGAACTAATTTATCATTTAGGTATGAAAATAGCTTTTTAACATATGATATACGCCAACACTTCATTGAATGTCAATTAAAATTCGCATTAGGGAAACACTATTTTGAAAATGAAAAGGTAAAAGTCGCATTAGGTATACCAATGCAATTCTATATATATGAGGGTTACGAGGCATATATCTTAAATCCGAGATTATATTTTACTTTTTTCACCACATCACCAAACGTTAGATTCACTATCATTCCAAAAATGTATATCATTTATGATAATTATTTCATAGCTGAATATGTTGAGCATCCAGTACCAGGTGCTGGTATATCATTTAATTGCGCATTTTCATCAAACCTTGAGAAATGGGCTATTGTACCAGAATTAGGATTTTTAGGAAGTTCTTTAAGCTTTGGTTGTGGATTCGTATGTAAATTTTAAATAATGCAATTAGAACACATATTCAAGACAAAGGCACATTCACTTCCAAGATTGTTTGAAGGTGTAACTAAGATGTCACATCTTATGCGAAAAATAGAACAAGAGGCAATCCTTGATACTTTACGTTATGACGCAGAAAAGTATAAAGGTGATGCTTTTGAGTTCTTTGTTGAGTTATTTCTAGCCTTACACCCAACAGATAATAGAGTTGGTGTATATGACTATAAGCCAAACCAAGAAAATGATAATGGTGTTGATGGTGTTGGAATAAATATAATTGGTCAGAAATCTGTAGTTCAGATTAAGTATAGGTCAAATATTAAAACTCAGCTATCATCTAATAAAGATAGTTTATCTAATCTTATTACAGATGGAATGATGGCGCATAATGTTGTTGCTGATATGCAGAATCCAAAAAACTTCAGACACTTTGTATTTACAACAGCAACTGGATTAAACTTTTACACCGACCAAGAAATGTTTAAATCAAAAGTTAGGTGTTTTGGATATAATGACTTTAGAAGTTTATTAGATAATAATTTAGTTTTCTGGGATAAAGTTAGGGATATAATTAATGGACTTACAATAGACTATATTAAATGAGAAATAAAATTTTAGACAAACTTTACTTCTACCAAAAAGAAGTAGTTCAGGTAACAAAAGATAATGAGAAAGGAATTATCTGCCTCCCGACCGGAGCAGGAAAGAGCTTTTGTGAAGCAGCTATAATCGCAAATGATATTATTACAAATTCTAATTTCCAATTATATGTAATCAATGCGCCTAGAATTGTATTAACTTATCAATTATTAAAAGAGGTTTATAGTTTTCTCACAGAGGCAAATCTCGAAGCAAGGTATATGTTTGTCCATAGTGGTGGAAAGATTAATGAAAAGGAATTAGAGGATATTCGAATTAAAGCAAATCTCGATGGGGCGAATATACCTTTTTCAGAAATTACTTCCGGTACAAATGTTCTAGAGATTCGTAACATGATGTCAAAGGCAAAAGAGCAGAATTTACCTCTAATACTTTTTAGTACATATAACTCAGCTGAACGAATTGAGGAAGCGAGGAAAGATTTTCAACCAATATCAATTATATTAAATGATGAGGCACATTACCTGGTTCAAGAACAATTTCATGATATTTTGCATATACTTAAATCAAAACGGTGTTATTTCTTCACGGCAACAACTATAACAACCCCATCAGATACTGGTAGAGGTATGAATAATAAAGAGTCTTATGGTGAAGTATTATACTCGATGACACCAAGACAAGCAATTGACTTGGGTAAAATGGTGCGACCAAGATTGCATTTTATTATTACAGATGGTGTATATAATACCAATGATTATAATAAATCATTGAATAAGATTATTAAAGATACATTTGAACAACACGGTAGAGTTTTAACTAAAACATTGCCTAAAGTATTAGTATCTGCCAAAGGCACACAGGATATTATAAACTTCCTCAATAGTAAAGAATATCAAGAGTTAATAAAAGTTGATGTTTCAATATATGCAGTGGCTTCTAATGGGGAGATTGGAAATAATATCAATGGGGAGCAAGTAAGCAGACAAGATTTCTTACGAAGATTGAAAAATGATGGATTAGATGATAATAAAAAACTTATGGTTTTACATTATGATATATTAGCTGAGGGAATAGATGTGAGTGGATTTTCTGGTATCATGCCACTTAGAACTCTGTCTAAAAGTAAATTCTTACAAACCTATGGGAGAGCAGCGAGACCAAATAATAACGATAGAAAACGAATCGATTGTAAAGAAATTAATGTGGATGATTTAGAGCTAATGAATAAACCATATAGTTATATAATGATTCCTAGTGTATACAATGGAAATGAAGATGATAAGGCTAATGTTATTCAATTAATAACTGAGTTACGTGATTATGGATTTAATCCATCCGAGGATATTGTTGGGTTAGATAGAGTTCATGGTGCATCAGAAGTAGAACAACCAGATATATTGAATGAATTATTGAAAAGTCTTCCTAATATAGGTCAGACAATCGAGCAGTTAAATGCTGAACTTGAAGCAGAGAAACATGCCAATCTAACTAAAGTTGATTTATTAAAAAATAAATTTGGTTTATAATTTGGTTATATTAAATATAGTTTATATATTTGCAGTCATACACATACATACAATGATAAAGAAAGTCCCAAACTTTCTTAAAAGCCTCTGATTGCCGTCAGGGGCTTTTTGTATTTTATATTATTTGCTTATATCAAATGTAATATGTATATTTGCAAGCAAAAAACCAATATATCATATCACTGGATTGGATGGTATTATAAGTTAAAAGAAAGCAATCCCATAAACTTAAATAAAATGAAAACAATTAAATTGATGATTACACTAATGATGTGTTTATTTATGGTGGTTTCTTATGGACAATGGACATATAAAACTATTGATAATGGATTTGATGAGCCATTTAAAAAAGCCTATACAGCAATCAATAACGGAGGGTTCCTTGGAATGGAGACAAGTGAGGAGCTAAAAACAACAATTGAATATCCAGACTCAATTGTGGGAAAAAGAGATTCAATCTGATATTGTCGCTTACCTGAGTCTAACAGCTTATCTCAGTAAAGATACCGACAGTTCAAGAAATATTAAATCTGATTTTGTCATATCAATTAGAACGGTCTCTCTAGATGTGACCTTACAAAAACAATCGACCTATGAAATTGTAACTACCTCTGGAACTTATTATATCGGGGATAAAGAATACTATAATGAATCGTTTCCGGGTTCTCTAATGATAAAAGAAATGGGTACTCTTTGGTCTAAAAGTAATATCCTTCTGATTAAAGAGTTGAAAGATTTGGTTGAGGAGCTAATAAATACCAATAACTATGCTACTGAAAAATTAGTAAAATACCCCTTACTTTATCTATATGGAACTTATTTTTGTGACGATGTTATCAGTTGCGATATCGTTTTCACAGTAGATGGTATTGATAAAAAGTATACCATAAAGGGTATAAAATCATCTGATAATAAAATTCTTTTCTTTGATGATGACTTATTTTCAGACAAAAACTTTAAAAATGACTTTATAGCTTCTACAAAAGTTAAAATCAGAGTTAATGAAAGTCATTGTGGTACAGAATACTATACTTTCACAATGAGTGGGTCAACTGCGGCTTACAATTTTATAAACAAATAATCTCTTGGAATATCGAATTTTAAATATAAACATAAATATTATTTGTTTATATTAAATATAATATGTATATTTGCACTGTTTAATAATAGAGTAAAAAAAGAAAGGTGGTTTACTTTCTTTTTCTTAAAGCCCCCGTTTTGAGTGTTCGGGGGCTTTTTGTATTTTATGCCATCATATATGAAGCATTTGGGAATAAAACAATCTCTCCATATTCACCGTCTTCATGCACCGTTATAATAGAATCATATCCAAGTCTCATTAACTTATCAGTTAGTCTTTTACCTCTAGCTTTGTACTTCGTAGCCAACTCTCTTTTATATTCTATTAATGTATCACTTGTTACATTTATGAAAAGTGGCTTATTGAGTATCGCCCTACCATTAACATATCCATCTATATTACTTCTACCTTGAGTTACATAAGTACCTTTTGGTTCAACGTCTTGTCCAAATCTACTACCTAGGTATGGAGCTGGTTCCATATTCTTAGTAATATTAATCTCCAAGGATTCTCTTAGAAACTCATGAATTGTTGTTGCAATATACTTTTTAACCATATCTAATATATATTAATTAAAATATTTGGTTATCTAAAAAATAATTCGTAATATTGCAACTATGAAAACAGTAACTTATAATGATAGAAAATATTACGTAAATGGTCCTTCAGGTGCATTGAAAGAGAAAATGGACAAGACGAGTAAAGAATACAAAGAACATGTTATATTCAACGAAAATGAACCCGTTTATTTCTATCATCACAAAAACTTTCAGGAAGATGAAACCTATCTTGGTGATGCAGTCGGTATTTTAGAAAATATTAAACAACCAACAGCTAACCAGGTGATGCGAGCAATGATATGGGGATTAGGCTACCCAGGTGAGAAGATGGATTATATGATTAAAGCTGGTGGTGGGTCAAAATCCGATAGCTTGTTCTCATCTAGTCTTAGTGTAATGATTGCTCATCCCAAGACCGGACTTGATACCGATGTCGTCATACTTAAAAAGTATGGTAAAAACATTGAAGATGTATATATTACAGAGAAAGAAGTCCGGGCATTGTATAAAATGTGCATGACTCCAAAAGAAGTTAAACAACATAAGATTTCCCAAATGGAAGGTGGTATTTACTTTCTTGTTCGAATTATGAATGGGCATAAAATAAATGTTGGTGGTTCTGAGGTATTGGCAACTGAGGCACAAAGACAGCAAATGGTTCAACTCGTTCTAGATAATGGTACAGCAAAGGAGATTGAAGATTCAATTAATTCTAAGATTAAATATCGTGAAAAAGATTTAGACGTTGAATTAGATGAACGCTATAGTTCTTCCACAACAGATGAATACCATGAGATTACCAGAAGACAGATAAAAGTCCTCGAAGAATTGAAAAAAGAATTAGTTAGAAAATAAGCTTATTGGTATTTTTTTAGAAATTGTTCATACTTGGGTTTGGACATATTTCCATCTAAGTCAAATATTACTAAATTTCTATCAGAATCATATCCCCAATTTTGCCAAAGTGTGTCAATTTCCACACCAAAGAAATGGTCTTCTAATTCTTTGATTTTATTCTTAATTATATTAAACTCATATTTCTGCTCACGAGTTTTAAGTCTCTTATCTAAGACTTCTTGTGCGACTTTACCATCAACAGCTCTTCTAGCTAAATCCCAAGTGTCCTTATCCGGCATTGCATCCCTACTCACATAATCGTGCACTATACCATATAAGAATTTTGATTTATCAAAAACTTTAACTACATGAAATTTAACTGTATTTGGTGGATTTGAAATCATAGCTAATTTGCTCATATAGTATTCCGATGTCGAGTTGGTCATCTTAACAACAACTAAATCATTACCTATTGTTCCTAGATAAGCATGTCCCAATTGACCACTACCAATTTTTTCTAAATTTTTAATTTCTGGAAACAACGACTCTAAATTGAATTTTATTCCATCAGTCTCAACTATTTCATTAAACCTTTTTAAATGTTTCATGAAGTATATATTAAATTATTCAACTAATTGAACGAATGCTTTTACCTTATCAACTCCCTGGAT
>Ga0172380_10006200_pt1 | contig 14033 bp, 26 predicted proteins | sample Leawe162metaG_FD_119747 | JGI IMG/M metagenome (GOLD analysis project Ga0172380, IMG submission 119747) | Leachate microbial communities from a municipal landfill in Southern Ontario, Canada - Leachate well 162 metaG | ecosystem: Engineered > Solid waste > Landfill > Unclassified | place... | reverse complement strand
TGTCGTCGATAGATTCCGAGGAGTATCCCCGCTTCCCGCTTCGCCCTGGTCGATAGTTCCGATTCAATGATATCTCGGTACCTGCCTGGTACCGGATCACCATATTTTTTTTCTGAATCGCTCCAGACTAAGCACCAGGTTTCATCATCCGATCCCGCGGGATCATTATAATCATCTCCTGGCACTCCGCGGAATTCCCCATATGTGGAAGTCAACCTTCTGTTGTAACAATCCGACATGATTGTCAAAAGATCTTCAGGGTCGGAATCCGAGGGTTTATATGGATATTTCAGGGCTTCTTTTGCCTGGTAGACAACGGAATTTTGAAAATCCATCTTCGAGAGTAGCCTTTTTCTTTTTTTGCTTCCCTTATGCGGGACGTGCCGGATTGGCGATACGTCTATCCCCATGGAGTCACCGGTGGCAGCAAACCACTCGGAGGATATTTTCGACGCTGGAACTAAATCACCATTTAACTCTACGAATCTATTGCAATACTCGAGCATTTCGCTCTTTTTTAATTTGCCGGTTTTTTTCTTATGTAAATACTCGTCCCTTTTTCCTGGAACGAATATTCGGTAATCTAACTCCTGATCCGTAAAAATCAAATCGTGGCAATGCGCATGCCACAAATTAGATCCCTTACCGCGTTTTATTTCAATCGTCGAAATTGCTGCTTTTATTTTAGACGCTTCCCCAAAGGAGTATGCTGATTTCCTTTTTCTCTTTTGTCCCATTTTCAGGAATCTGCGCTTCGATGCAATCAGGTGATTCAATCTTTCGGACAGATTCTCTCCATCTTTTACCGTATATGTTAACATGTACGCATACCGTGAAGCTGATTTCACCTTCTCGGCTTGTGCCCGGATCGAATCAGAAAACCTCGCCTGCCTGCGTGCCTGGGATCGATCCGCGCACGCAGGACACACCATATGTTGACCGCAATAATTTGCGGTCGAAACCGATACGGCCTGCTCCAGGCCTTCTCGATTCTCGACAAATTTTGATTTTAGTTCAACGATCGAACAACAGTTCGATATTTTTTTGATTTTATCTGACAAGTCTGAATACGTTAATCCGGAGTGGGTAACGCTATTGATTTCAATGCCTTGAAGTGGATCACACGACGAAACGCGACCAACCACTAGTCCGTTTAGCCTTTTGAGGGAGTTTATTTTTTTTATCGTGCACATTGATTTTTTTGCACCCCTAAGATATCTTTGATTATATTCATGTTATCGGATGTGTTGACCCTTTCCGGCTTTGCACATTGATCGGGAGGGGAAGACGCGCGAGGGGAACCAGCCCTGTTGCTGGTTCCCTTCTTTTTTATGGTCTCCTCAAGCCAAGACGCATAAGGACTTCATCCGTCTTCGCAGTTCCTTCTTTTTGGTCAAGGTAGTTAACCAGTGTTCGGAATTTGCTTTTATCCTTTGTAATTGTTTTGAATTGATTTGTCTCCTGTATTATTCCGGCTACCGCTTTGGCTTCCTCCGGCCCTCCCAACAATTTTGGCAAATATGCCTCGATTAGAGGACCGACAAACTTTATTACATTATTTAACGTATTGCTTTCTTCAGACACTTCACCCTCCGGCTCTTCTGTTTCTTCTTCTGTACGAGTCAGGTTTGAAACCTGCCGCCGATAGTCTGCAATGAACGCTATTTGATCCATCGCCGCCTTCTCGAAGACTTTGTTCATTGACTCGAATATCCTCATTTGTGAATCGGGACTCACTTCCCGAGTAACACCTTTGTTGCCCTCGGCGATTATAGGAAGGAAAAGTGCCATCATTTCCTTCACCATGGTAAATGCTTCCTTCAGGCCGTTTTGACTTTCGACATGAGGAACGGCTTGAACCGGCAATTGAGAAGGTTTTTCGGCTTCAAGCCTTGATTTCTCGGCTACTATATCGTACCGAGAATGTATTCGGATTCGGAAGTTTCTCACCCACGACCTGCCCTTTCGATGCAAGGTGCAGACCATCATGTACCGACCACCTCCATGCTTCTTTCCGATTTCGTCTTCATCTGGTGGTCTCGGTATTCCTCGCCACTTGTCAATGAATCGCTTTGTCTCCGATTCATCTGAATCGTATTTGTGGAGACTGTACGAAAATTCCTCTTCTTCTGAAATTCCGTACTCTTTGAGGATGTCCTCAAATCGATCTACATAGGAAGAGTATTTGTTTCTTCCCTCGATCGGAACTTCTTCAAATTGGTCCCCAACAAAATAATCCACCTGGTTATCATCTCCAGGATCGACGCCACTATCGAGACCACTATCATCATCAATTTCGTTTTCATCGACACGTTTCCTTCTTCTTGCCCTTCTCCCGTGTTCAGCCATTTTTGACCTTTCTAAACAGTTTTATGATTAAAAAACCTATCAAGGCGATAGGTATTATTAAATCGTTTTTCGATCTTTTATTGCCGGTTGCCAACCTCATATAATCCCGAACGGTATCAATACCCGGGTTCGCGGATCTCACGGTATCCGGGAAAACCCGATCCTGATCCCACGACCTGGCGGCAGGGTAAAAAACCGCCATGAATAGTGATTGTTTTGTCGGGAAAGGTTTTTTTGGTTCCAGGTACCGAAGAACAAGCTCCAGCTGATCCGCAATAGCTGGATTTTTTTTTATCATGTCTGCGGAATCACTGAAGCCCAGCTGCCTGGCCGAAGAATCGGTCCATTGCAACAGACCACGAGCCGAAGATCGAGAGTTTTTCGCAACCGGATTCCATCCGGATTCAAACTTTATTAACTGGTAAAGGTCTTCGTATTTCACTCCAAGGCGATTCGATATAATCGTGAGGAGTGCGGTTTCAGCTGAAGTGAGAGTCATCTTTTTGACAGTCTCCCAATTGCAAAGCCTGCCGCAAAAACCCCGATTGCATAGGGGAGAACAACTCTTACCGCTTGTGGCATGATTACCGGATAAAAATCGAAATAAACGTCCCTTTCATTGTATTTTATCCGCGCAATAGCTGCGCGGGCCTCGGCAAGGTTTTTTCCCTCTAAAAATATTCTTACCCTTCCAGCCTCGATTGAGTAGGAAGGTCTGATTCCAGTTAACCGGAAAACGGTCTCGATGATCCCTTCGGCTTTCAGCCGAAGCTCTGTTAATTTTATTTCATCAGTTATTGACATTTGAAATTTCCTTCATTGCCTTTTTTGTAATAATCCTTTTCTGAAACCACATATAAAGTCCCATTCCGGCAGCGAAAAAAGCTGTTGAAATTTCATAAGATGTGTCGGAATCCATTCCGCCACCGTATGTGTCAACAATCCATTCGATAGTTTTTGCCATAAAATTTATAGCAAAAAAAGCGGTTCCACCCTCAACTACGGCAATTTTTTTACCTGCCATTTTCAACCCCCAGTGTAAAACCTAACTTATCAAGACAAGTTCTTTCAGTCCATAAACGCCTTTGTTCGGGAAGGTCCCCGTAATCATTACGTATGGACTCCATTCCGCAATTCGTTTGAAGGTGGATGTATGACTCCAATGGTATGGTAAAACTTTTGATCGTCCTGGATAATCTCATTGTAAACCCTGGACGAATCAATCTTTTTTCATCGTCAGGTATGTTGTCTATTTCTCTTTTGTATAGACTGAAGAAAGACTTCCATTTTTCATCGTTATAAAAAGCAAGGAATGTATCTGACCGGTTATTGTGCGACCACGTTCCGAAGTACAAGCCTTTTTCCGCAAACTGCGGGATAGAGAGAAAATATATATCCCAGTCAGTAACCAAGACGTTGGAACGAGACGATAAAAACCGCAGTTTTTCGTACTCGGCCTGGACGCCAGGACATGAAAATTTCATGTCTCTTGTAAACGTCTCAATGGTATATGGTATTTTTGCGGATTTAAATAAATCCGCATTGTGCCGGAAGCACCTGAGAACTACTTCCGGAATAGTTTTGCCGACTACTATAGTCTTTACTTCTGATATCATCATACACCATGCATGATTACATTGTCGGGAAGCGATGCATGCCCCGAAGTTTTCCAAAGCTCCCCTGCAGCGGCACCAGCTGCGGCTTGTGTCGCACCCGATTTTATTGTATTCGATTTAATGCCGCCACCAATTGCATCGATGTGCAGATCTCCAGCGGAAGTATATATCGACATTGCGCCACCGGAACCAATGTCGATATCCCCTAAAGTGGTGGCGAGATTTAGATCATACCTTGCGGAAATGCTTATTGAAGAATCGGCAGAAACATTTATATTTTCGTCACCGTCAATATTTTTGTTACCGGTTATAAACTCGTTTGAAGCTCCGGAAACATATTGATTGTAATCTCCTGCGAGATAATAATCTAAATTAGATCTTGCATGCATTTCTTCGGCGAAAATATTAATCTTTTGGTCGAATGCCCGGATTGCCTCGAATCCGGATTCATCATAGACGCGAGTGGTGAAGACTGGAAATTGACCCATGAAAACAAAGAAGGCGCCGTAGATAAAAAATTTCAGTACCGTAAATTCATAATCAATCGGATTCAACACAGGGTGCATAACCCTGAAAGTTCCTGGTGCCGCAGGGTCCTCTTCTCTTGTAAATAGGAAAGAAGCGTCCCATGATAACGTGCATGGGTCGGTGTGTTCAAGGAATAAATAGAAATTCATTCCATCGAGCCCGTTTATGGGCGCATTGAAATGAGTATTACCTGGTGCCAGGTCGCACCTAAAATGATCGTTTTCTGATAAATCAATAGTGATAGGAGACGGCCCGGATGCATCGATGAACCCGTGAGGGTAGCTGAAAGACGAGGAAAAGCCACCTCGACCGCTATTTCCCATGCCACCACCATGATAAATTTTTGCATTGTTCATTGAACAGCGCTTCCTTTTTTTAGGAACTCCTGATATGACGTGAATGGTACTTCGTAAATCGAGAATGTCGTTTGAATTCGCGCTGCGGCTATGCCGATCATCGAAGGTAACTGCCGTAATCTACCCTCGAAGGTTGCGACGATCGAATCGCGTCCCCTTTCGGTATGTACCCAGGCGCATATTTCCGTATTATCAGTATAGTTAACGACCTGAAGGGGACGAGAAAAAACTGTTTCCCCGAGAAACTGACCAGAAGCGGTTCTTCGGCTGTATGATAATTGCAAGGTCGGGAATATGTCCATTGACTCAAGAAACTGCTCCTCGGTTATGTTTCCACCGATAGAAATTCTCTCGATCAGATAAGCCGCTCCCGGATTCAATGGAAACAGCTGCAAGGCTCTATTTGCAGGCACCGTAAAATCATAAAACCCTGGTGTAGGCACGTTGAAGGTGGCCTCGAAAATACTGGCTACCTGAAACGGGCGAGATTTTGGAGGAATTTTCCATGTAATCGACATTTTATACCGTCATTGGTAAATTGTGTAAAACCTTTACAAACGGTACAACGTGTACCGTTTCCCCATCCAAGGCAGCTGGGGCGTTTATCATAGATACCTGCGGAATATCCACACCCGCAGTGTAGGGAAATAAACCCCTAAAAAACCAATTGTCCGCAATCACGTTCTCTATTTCAACGAACGTACCGACAGACATTTCATAATTTGGCATTGGAAGACGGAGCAGTCCACCGTTTCCGATCTCCTCGAATGCTATTGGTGCGCCGCCACCCACTCCCTCGGCAGCGCAAAAAATGATCGGTGCTGAAAACTCGGTCATTCCCGCGCCTGGATATGATGCAAGGGCGAAGCCCTCCGGAATAAAATATCCTACGCTCAACAACATAAAGTTGTCTCCGCGCTGAAAGATATTTACTCCGCCTCCCGCTTCGTATCTCGATCCACCTGGAAAGGCAGTCAGGTTTACGGAATTAAAACTCACGTTCACCACGAAAGACGGGCATTCATTTATTCGAGGTGTTAAAACGTCAATTATTTCCATACCTTGCCCTCAATATCTCCCTTTACGTATGATCCACATACCACCAAATCAATGAATGGTGGTGACGGAATCAAATTTTGACCTTCAATCTCGATATACATGTTTCCGCGCAATGGGTGAATAACATATAATCGAGACTGGTTTCTCGGTCCCTGGGCCGCCGTCATAAAAGCGGCATTGAAAAGAACACCCTGGTTCCCTGGGCTACTTATGAGCCGTAACGGAATCGGCCTAACCGTTCTCCGATTCCCTCTACCGGAATCGTAGATTGAAATAAAAATTTCTGGCGAAGTTGTGACCGGAACGGCTTCGTGCTGCGGCCACTTCGCGCGAATCTCGATAATGTCATAATAATACCCATTATCGAGAAGAAACGGAATCGGTTCTACTAATTGCGCAGGAATGATTCGCCTGTAAAACCACATTGGACGAATTGATTCTTTTATTACCTGCGAATTTAAAACGTTATTTTCCATGAGAATCCTTTACTAAAGGACGATCCTGACTCCGTGAAAACAGATTTCGTATGTTTGCGGAGTATCCGAAGCATTGAAGACATCGAACAGGATCAAATTGTTCGCACGAAAAATATACTGAAAATCCGTAGGGTAAAACAGAGTATTACCCGGAGGATCAACTAAAACCGTAGTTGATAAGGCACTCTTCCTTCTCCCCGGAGAAAGAAAAATGTCCAGCGGAATTCTCTGGTTAAAAAGCGCTCTTCCTCCGCTTCCGTCTATCAGTTGACCGGAAAGTCTGTTGACTCCATCGTCGATGATGGCTGGACCTGCACCGAGTACCAGTGTTTCGAAACTGCCGGTAATTCTCTGGCATAGAAAATCACCATCCGCAGAAACGAACGCTTGTCCCGTTTGCGCGGCGTTCGCCGGAACCTGGTCGGTGAGGAGAATAAACTCCTGCCTTTGATGTGACTGTAAATTGAACAGACTCTCGGAATTTAAAACCGCGTTAAAAGGTCCCACTTTCCCCTCGCTTTATAATGTTTAGACGGGATCGGCCGATAGTTTTAGCACTAATATTCGGCCGACCCCTGGCCGAACAGGGGATTTGCTCCCCTTTTCTTCCCTCTCTGGGAATTTTTAAGCCCTAAAATTCTGAAACCACATAAATGCTACAGAGAAAAATTAGGGCCCTCGAATGTAGTTCGATCGTCGCGTCATTTTATCCAACCACCTGCTCGAGTATTCCGTTCAGACCAAAGCGCAGGCTGTCGCCTACCAATGCCGCTCCAGGAGCGACATGGTGCGTAACCCGCAATTCGAACGTGGTGTTTCCGGGAAGAATTATTTCGGAGTTCAGCGGTAGAATTCCGTGAAATCTCGGATTGATTACAGGAATGTTGTCACCTGCAACCGTAGGAACTACGGAAGCAAGGAAGGAAGTACCGAACACCTCCCATAAAGAAAGCTGCAGATCTACCGGCCTGTTGATGATCTGAAGCTCGATCGAGGTGTTTCTGATCATTTGGTAAACAGTGTCTACCGCTGCGGTTCCGAGCGCTGCGGTCGAGATATATGCGACCTTGAGATTGCGAATTCGGAGCTTCTGCGTTGACGGAATCATCGATGACAACGACATGTTTGTCATCGAAAGGTTCCGGGCACCTGGTCCTCCGAGTGGAGCAGTGAATAGTCGAATGGTTGCAATTGCGTTTGCAATCAGCAACTCATCGTAATAGGTCCAATCCTTCTCATAGTTGTACCCGGTCCCACCTCCAGATTGAATATCGCGGAGCGCTGCCTGGTTCGAAAATGTCAAGTCATTCATAAAAAAAAGCCTTTCAGATAAATGATTTTTGAAATCTCGTAGTCTTCCGACTATCCCGCACCTGGAAACAGCTTACATCGTCGCCGGTGACCTGTTTCCCGAGAGCGTCGGAGACCTGTACGATCCCGACATTTCGGGACCGATGTATCTTCCGCTTAGTCCCTGGGGTATCACGACATAATCGCTTTCTCCCGCTAGAAGCGGGACCGCCGGTGCCATGGTGCGAAAGATTGACAATCCACCAATAGCAATCATACCGAGTGCGGCTGAAGCAACCATCGGATCGATCTTCTCTCCTTGTGCGAGGAGCATACCCGCACCTACAGTAATGGGAACAAGTGGTTTTACCCACCTGTTTTGTCCCGGTATCTTGTTCGCAAGAAAGGAAACGCCGACACCGGAAGCCGCAGCGATAAATGAATTTTTAATCACTGAAGTTGCGTCCTCTTTGTAGTTCCTGGTTCCTCTCCTTCGCCCTTTTTTGAGAGCCTTTTTTACTACCTTCTTCTTTTTTGCCATGGCTACCACCCTTTTGCTTGTAGTTGCGGTTTTTGGCCTTACGCTTTTTGCCTTTACGGTTTTTTTCCGACCTGACTGTTTCCTTTTTTTTGCAAGATCCGCACGTCCTTTAGCCAGTGCGGCTTTTTGTGCGGCAGTCATTTTTCTTTTTTTTTTCGCCATTTCCTTGCCCTTTCAATTTCGTTTTTATGTCCATCTCAGATCTTTTTGATCCGAGAATATTTAAACCTGTTTCCTTATGATCAAATACAGTATCGGTACCGACAAAGCTATGCCAACAATCAATGTCCTCGGAACACCGACCTTTAATTTTTCAATAATGTCCTTTTCTGACTCGAAAGATTTTTGTAGGTCGCGCGAAACCTCATAGCCTCGCGGATTCCACTTCGAGTATTCTATCTTGCCTTGTGATGCAAGATAGAAAATTGATTTCAGAAAAGAAATTGTAATGTTTATGGGTACATTGAGCGCATTGCTCATTTTTAACGCAGTATCATATGTATTTGAATCATAGGTTCCGGTAGAAAAATCCGAAGGCCTACTTCCCCTTGCCTGCAAGGCAAGGTACTCCCTTGATAGATTTTTGACAAGCGTTACATTCTTGCCGCCTGCCTGCCAAAAGTCTTTTAAAATTGATGACTGGTTTTTACCCAAATCATCTATCATAAAATCGGCAACCTTTTCCTCGAAAGAGAAACCGAAAATTCCTAAATAGGGATATTTTTCAATTTTTACCATTGTTCTTCCGATTGAAATATAGAAACAGTATGGCAACCGCTGTACCGAACAAAATCCGCTTGTCAACATTTTCGAGGAATTGAAAAGCGGACGCCGTTTGAATCGCCGGGACCTCGACAGGTTGCATTGCAGCTTGCTGAAAAACTTCTTGCTGAATCTCTGTAGGAATCTGTTGCTGGATCTCAAGGTCGGGCTGTTTCGCAGCTACCGGTGGTTGTGATACGGAAGTGGAAGGTATAGGTTTTATTTTATCTGTAAATACCGGCTGTGTTGCCGCCCTTATCTTGTCTTTGTATAGCTTAGTCTCGACCTTAATCATAGGTTCAGTCTGGGAAGGTGAGACTGTAATTGGTTTGATCCCTGTTGTCGAATATGACGACACCTTGATCGGCTTTTTTGACTCGATCAACTTCTGATCGATTTTTGATTGCCAATTTTTTTGAAGACGCTCCTTTTCTTCTGCGCTGATCTTACCTTCCCTGTATAATTTTTCGGCGTATTTAACATAAAAAGCTGCCTTTTCTACCTCACTCGCAATTTTTTTTGCGCGTGCGATTGCAACCTTTTCCACGGCCTGATCTACGGTCGTTATCGGACTGTAACCCTGGTTCATACTATCACCTCTTGTTGGACATTTTCAGTCCGACTATTGCTAGTACAACGATTCCTCCGGCAAAGAGAACGTGTTCCGGTTTTAATCCCGGAACAATTGGCTCCTGAGTGGAAGCCGTTTCCAGTTGCACTCTTTGGTTCTCTGCGTTTTTGAAAGCCTCAACAATCGAAGGGTCGTTAAGGATTTTTGATCTCATTTCAGCGGCCTGTAAGGCCGTGATCCTTCCTTCCTTTTCAGCCTTTTCTACGAGCAAGAGCCTGAGCTTTCGGGCGGTCTCACCGGTGACTTTACCGGTAGAGACCTTTACCGGAGCTTTAATTTTATCCCACAACTCATAAAGGCCCTTTGCTGCAGCTGCTCCAGCTGTTGTGACTGCGGTAACAGTACCGACAACGCCTAAACTTTCCGGACGATAGAAAAGGGAAGGGTCAAACTGTTCCCCTTCGAGCGTTACCAATTTCGGGATCATATTTCTACCTCTTTTGTATGTAAACCTTTTTCGAAAAGCCTGCTGGAATTTGGGTAGGTGGCGTCAACCGGTAGCCACCGGTGAGAAATAAATAACATTGGAAAAACATGATGAAACCGTCCGTCTTCCCTGGATGAAGACGCAATCAGTTTGTACGGGACCCCGTTACATCTCGCCCATGCACAAATGAGAATTGATTTTTTCTTACAGTCCAGCGGAATGCCCGATAGAAGTAATTGAGGGCGAGAAACCACTTCGATTGGTTTCTTGTCGGCTTTAAACGGAATCGAGGAGACGGCTTTGAAGAATTCGTCGAGCGTGAAATCTGATAAAGGTACCCTTCTATTTCTCGCGAAACAGTTACGAAGGTCGGAATAATACGAGTCTATAACCCGCTTCATCTCTGCTCCAGTCTGCTCTTTGTTCCTGAGAAAGTTCCACGAGAGAAGCATACGAAATAAAACCTATATTAAAGACATTTAAAATTCAATAAAAAAAAACAAAGCATGAAAATTTCATACCCCGTTAAATTCCAGCACAATTTTATTATAGTTCAACGTTTTATACTATTTTTTTTATTTTTTTATCGATCTCCTTTAAAATCCGATCCGCTACTCCTGAAAGATTTACCACGAAACCCGAGTAAAAAACGTCGATTTTCGTGGTCGGCGATCGCCGAACCTGATCCGATAGTTGCCGGATCGCGAATACGGCAAGGTCCTTCACCGACCTTGCCATTTTTATTTTTCGATTCCTATACACCATACTAGGATTCATCTTTTATATCTACTTCCAGCACCGAACAGTTAAACTCCGGAATTTGAACTACTTGGTAATTGTCGCCAATCACCAAAAAATCTAACTCTGTTTTTTCATACTTTTTCCCGTCAAAAGATTTTTGTACTCTTCTCCCCTCGTACCCGATAACTCGGTACCACTTTCCGGCTTTTATATTCTTGGGACAGTACATCTCGTCCCCGTCATATTTAATCCTGAGTCTCGCTTGTAAAATCACAATCAATATCCTTTCCTTGGTCTTCACTTTGTCCGCTACAATAATAAGGGAAACCTGTGCAAAATAACCTTCCGCTTTGTGTTTTCCAAATTTTTCTACCGCAAATACTACATTTTTTCCCCTTTACTATTCTTAAATTCATATAAATTGAGATCAAATAAGTTGATGTCAAACGTAACTCATATTTTGCTGTCAAAGCTAAAAAAAACAGGATGATTTTTGAAAGAAAATTCTTCATTCGAAAAGGTTCCCTCCGCGTTCCCATGAGGGAACATACTTTCCCTTTCTTATGTTTCGTGCTTCTATTCTGAATGCGCCTTTGATCCTGGATTGAATCAGGGTTGCAATCTGAAGGCCCGCCTTGTCCGCGCACAAGGCGACATCATCGTATTCGGAAATTGAAAACGAAAGCATAACCCGCTTTCGTCCTTCCCGAATGTTTTTTTTAGTTACTTTTCCCCTCAATTTTTTCTCCTTCCCTATATGGCATAGACACGATTTTCGTTGATCCGGCAGGATCGTTGTACATTATGAAAATTTTTCGCTTGTGAATCATTAATCCTTCGCGGAAAAACCTGCAGCTTCCTGCAGGTGCAACATTTGGTCCGTCCTGCAATATCGCTTTTGCAAGTAACATTGCAGTGTAGTAAATGCTTTCCTCGAATGAAATTAAACCCATAGCAAAAACCATATTTTACTCCTTCCTTAAATTAAAAAACTCCCTTCTTCGAAGCATTAATTCGCTCATGGCTATTCTGTACTTCTTGTGACTCTCCTTAATCACCCGCCAACCGTCTTTCCTTCTTTCTTCTAACTGTAAACTTGTGAATCCGTCTCTTTTGAGACACAACAGCCCGGTCATTGCTGCAGAAATTACTATGAAATGCCGCAATGCAACCCTTGGATATCCCTCACCGGAACACCCGGTAATCCTATACTTGTACGGTTTTATTTTGACCCCCTTCATTTGAAATTAAATCTGTATCTCGGCCGGAATCGTATCTTCTGTATCGATCTCTATTCCCAGCTCCTTCTCGATGAACGCCCATGCTGCACCGACAATGTCCGAAACTGTCCCCGGATCATACCGACAACAACAATTGTTCACATGTGCAATTACTTTTTCGCATGTCGGGAATTCGATATAAGCCTTAGCTATTGATAGTAATATTTTCATTGTTTTTATTCTATCTCCTTAGAACTTGTTTTTGTCGTCACTACGACCCTAACTTCCCACTTATATTTAAATCTCGTCCCACACCCGCCAGCTCCAGGTTCACACCTGGTAAGTCCATCGCCTGCAAGGGAAGTGACATATATGTTGCCTATTCGTTCACATTTTGGACATTTGACTTTAATTGTCACATCTTCAATAAAAGGCATTGCAACCCCCTGTTTTTATTTCGTGTTTCACTTTGACATATTCGTCATATTAAGCGATTTCCGTTTTTTGTTTCTGACTCCTTAAGAGGTTCGGCGAAGTCTTGCGCCAAAAACTCCACCTCTTCAATTTTTTTTATAGATTCGATTATCCGATTTTCAATATGGTGAAGAGCTTGTTCGCTGCAATTTTTGCGTCTCGCCGCTTCATAGGTATCGTTTATAACTACCTTAAGTTTGATTGTGTCGATTATCATTTTATACCTCATAATTGACAGATTCGATAAAACACGGTTGAGTGCTTCCCTGGCCAGGGTACTCACAAAGAAGCTCCCCTTTTGACTCGATTTTATTAATTGTAACCATATCGTTCTCCTTGTTTTTGTGAGGCTTGTTCGTTCCAGTGGACCGACAAAAAACCTACTCAGTTAGATCATCCTCACTTCTCCTTCTTTTGTATCTATCACATACCGGGTACCATCCATCGATATAATTTTTTTTATTGTCGTGGCATATTTTACACATTTCGCACGATATCCATAATGAAACAGAATCTCTCTTCATAACTATTGCGCTGCACCCATTATCATTTAACCGTTTGCATTCTTTTGCGCAGCTGTTAAAGCGCATTCTGTGGTCGATAGAATACGCTTTCCCCTGTTCGTCTTTCGACAATATTTTATACTTGTACATTTTTTTCTCCTTATTGGTTATCGGAAAAAAACCTTTGCGAAGTTTCTCTTGTCTTCCAGTCTTTGTGCTGGGGTCGTGGGTTTTTTCGATGCAAAAAAGCGGTATGCCGAACGCGTTGTATTTGATCTCGTGGTCCATACTGCGCTCCTTTTTTTGGGTGGTACAGAGTCTACATCTATCCTAATATTACCAATGGCAACAACAGAAATCAATAGGCAAATTTTGCCTAGTCGGGGGATCGGCCGATCGAACCGGTGAAATCGGAAACTGCAGAATTTTTCTGCAGTTTTGCCGGTCCCGAAGAATCTGCAGGTGGTGACAAATAATGGCTTAAGTATCGAGATGTAGGGATGCCCGGGGTCGGCCTGGGGTGGCCAGGCTCGCGCGGATCGGCGCGAAGGAGCTCTTCCCGGAGCTCTGGGGATGCTCTGAGAGCTCCGGGGTGTCTCCCGCAGCTGCGAAAACCGGAAAAACCCCGGTTATCGGATGTGTTGAACGGGGATTATACTCGTTTTTGTGGTTTTTGGACGCTATTTGGGCGTTGTGCGGCTAGTCGGTGAATGCCTCGGAATAAATGTCACCACTCGAATACCCTGGCATGTACATGCCTGCAGCGGCTAAAATGGGGGAGCAGGCCGAAACTGCCGACCTGCGAACCGTATCCGCTGCAGATCGGTATATACCATATATATTGGCGACCCTGGAGCGGTACTGCCGCTTAGCGTCATCGAGGAGCGCTGACAGATCCGCTCCGATCGTATCGCGCATATCGAGGAGCGCCCTACGCTGTCGTCGATAGATTCCGAGGAGTATCCCCGCTTCCCGCTTCGCCCTGGTCGATAGTTCCGATTCAATGATATCTCGGTACCTGCCTGGTACCGGATCACCATATTTTTTTTCTGAATCGCTC
>Ga0172380_10006199_pt1 | contig 14034 bp, 11 predicted proteins | sample Leawe162metaG_FD_119747 | JGI IMG/M metagenome (GOLD analysis project Ga0172380, IMG submission 119747) | Leachate microbial communities from a municipal landfill in Southern Ontario, Canada - Leachate well 162 metaG | ecosystem: Engineered > Solid waste > Landfill > Unclassified | place... | reverse complement strand
GAACTGCTTGCGGTCTGCGGCATATTGCAGGGTCAGTTCCTGCGCTCTTCTCGCCGCACCGAGCATCGCCGCGCAGCGGCACAGCGCGCCTCGCCGACGCACCGCGGCCGGCGAGAATTCGGCGCCCACCTCGCGCACTTCGCTCGGCCGCAGACTATCGACCCCGCACTTGTCGCTGGGCTCTCCGGCGAGGTTGGCGCCCTGCGCCAGGCGCAGCTCCGCGCTCGGCATCAGCGCCACCCAATTGCGGCCCCCGTCTGCGTAGCTGAACAAGGTTCGCGCCGAATGCCGGCCCCAGGCAACCCGTTGCCCCGCAAGGGCAATCGGTGGCGCGACGAGGAGCGCCAGAATCTCGTCGGGATCGGTGGCGATACCCGCGCCATGCGCCAGCCAGCGCGCCATCGCCTCGCTGTCCGCATAGGGCACCAGCGCCGCCGCGTAGCCTATGGACTCGATCACCGCCGCCTGATCCTCCAGGCTCATCGCCGCCGCGTCGGTGCCGGCGAGCCCGAGGCTGCGCAGCGTCTCCCAGGCCTTGCGATCGAGGCCGTGCACCTCCGCCTCGGTGGTGCGTGTCGCCGTTACCACGTCGCCGAGCGCACGCGCGACCGAATCCGCCAGCATATTGGTTTCGCTCATTACCTTAGTCCCAGGCCACGCGCGACGATGCCGCGCAAGACTTCATTGGTGCCGCCGCGCAGCGTGAAAGCCGGCGTATGCAGGATCGCCTGCGCGGCAAAGTTTTCCAAACGGTCAGTCGCGTCCAGTGAGGGAAGCATGGGGAACAGCGTGCGCGCCGCCTGCGCCAGATCGCCCTCGAAGCGTGTGCCCAGATCCTTCACCATCGCCGCCTCGACGCTGGGCTGATGGCCTTGTTCCATCAAGGCCGCCACTCCGATCGACATCGAACGCAGCGTCCAGAAGCGACTCACCAGTTCGCCGATCGCGATCTGCGCCCGCGCATCCTCCGGCGTCGCGCCCGCCCGCCGTATCATCTCGCCGAGCAGGGGCAGGGTGCTCATGAAGCGTTCGGGACCGCTGCGCTCGGAGGCCAGATCGCCGGTGACTATCTTCCAGCCTTCGCCTTCGCCGCCCAGCACCATGGAGTCCGGCACCTCGACCTCGTCGAAGATCATTTCGTTGAAATGATGCTCCCCGGTAAGCAGCGGAATGGGGCGCAGCGTAAGACCCTGCGCCGGCATGGCGACGATCAGCATGGACAGCCCCTGGTGCTTCACGCCGGCGCCGTCCGAGGTTCGGCACAGCACGAAGAGATGGTCGGCGTGATGCCCCTGGCTGGTCCATACCTTGGTCCCGGTGAGCTTCCAGCCGCCCTCGACGCGCTCGGCACGCGCCTTCACCGAGGCGAGGTCGGAACCGACATCGGGCTCGCTGTAGCAGGCGCCGAAAACGCTCTCGCCGCGCGCGATGGGCGGCACCAGTCGCCGCTTCTGCTCCTCGCTGCCGTGGCGCAAGATGCTCGGACCGACTTGCCGCTCGGCCAGCCAGTGCCCGGCCACGGGCGCCCCGGCAGCGAGCAATTCCTCGATCACGACATAACGCTCGCGCTGCGACCGCTCCTGTCCGCCGTATTCCCGGGGCCAGGTCATTCCCAGCCAGCCACGGGCGCCGAGCTTGCGCGAGAATTCGCGGTCCGAGCCACGCAGCCAGCAATCGCACTGCGGCTCGAAGCCGCCGCTGGCCAGCTCCTCGCGCAGGAAGGCGCGCACTTCCGCGCGCAGCGAGCGGCACGCCGCATCCAGCCGCTCGTCCGCCGCCAATTTTGGAAACATCATGTGTTCTCCAGCCTATCGAATGGGATCGCCTCGTGCTGCGGAAAACCTAGCCTTTCGCGTGGGGAGCAGGGTCGGCGACAGCCTTGCACGCCTTCTCGAGCGCAGCCAGGTTGCGCTTGCGGTGTTCCTGGAAGCGTTTTGCCGGCCCGGCAATCCCCATCGCGTACTCCTTGCCGCCGACCATCAGGGGCAATGACATCGCGTGCAGATCGGCGGTGCTCTCGCCATAATTGCAGTAGAAGCCACGGCGCCGATCGGCGGCGATCGCCGCCTCGACCGCCCTTGCGCTGACCAAGGTCTTGTCCGTGATGCGGCGAAACTGCATGCGCTTGAACATGCGTGCCCGCGCCTCGTCTTCCATCAGACCGAGCAGCGCTCTGCCGAGCGAACTCGCGTAAGCCGGATGCCGCTCCCCCACCTGCGCCACACAGCGAATATTGCTGCGCGACTCGACCACGTCGAGAAACAGCACTTCGGTATCGCAGCGCTTGGCCAGAATCACCGTTTCGCCGGTCTCATCGCGCAACTTTTCCAGTATCGGCGACACCCGGCTGATCAGCGGATCGTTCTCGGCGATGCTGCGCGCGACTTGCAGCAGGCGATTGGTCGGGTAGTAGCTGCTGCGCGACTCGACCGTATGCAGATAGCCGCGCTGCTCCAGCGTCTTCAGCAGTCCCGAGCAGCTCGACACGGGAATGGCCAGATGCCGAGCGATCTCCGACAGCGTCGCCGGCATTCCGATTTCGGAGAAGCACTCGAACACGCTCAAGGTGCGATCGGCGGATGTCGTCTTTGTTGGCACAAGAATCTCGTTGGCCGGCGGGCAGCCCGGCGCCGGGTCCAGCTTACGCAGCGGCTACCGGCGCCGGCTGGCGCCGGAATCCTAGAAAATGTTCAGGCCTTTGAACTCGCCGAAGGCACCCTTCAGCACCTGGGTGATCTCCCCCACCGTGGCATAGGCTTTGACCGCCTCGATCACGTGCGGCAAGAGGTTGTTCTCGTCGCTCTCGGGCCGCTTGGCGTACTCGGCAATCGTCTGCAAAGTCGCCTGCACCCGGGCGTTGTCGCGCGTCGCTCTGAGCTTTTGCAGCTTGGCGGTCTGCTGCTCGAGCACCTTGGGATTCGGCTTGTAGTAATCGCGGCGCTCTTCCTCTTCGTTGTCCACGAAGCAGTTGACTCCGATGGTGAGCTTCTCGCCCTTCTCGATCTTCTCCTGCTCCTTGTAGGCGTTCTCGGTGATCTGCTTTTGCACGTAGCCCTTGGTCACCGCCTCGAGCATGCCGCCCATTTCGTCGATCTTCTTGATCTCCTTGGCCGCTTCCATCTCGATCTCATTGGTCATGTACTCGAGATAGTAGGAGCCGGCGAGCGGGTCGACGGTATCCATCAGCCCGCATTCGTGGGCAACCAGATAGCGGGTCAGGATGGCCATATAGGAGGCGCGCTTGCTGGGGATGCCCAGGGGTTCATCGTAGGTCGAGCCGCCGATGGTCTGCACGCCGGCCAGCGCCGCCGCGGCGGTGGCCAGCGCCACTCGGCCCTGGTTCACTTCGAGCGGCTCGCGCGTCATGTCGATGCCGCCGTTGGCCTGGTGCATCCACATCTGCCAGGAGGCGGGGTTCTTGGCGCCGAATTCCTCACGCACGATCTTCGCCCACATGCGCCGCCAGGCGCGCGTCTTGGCGATTTCGAGGAGGAACTCGCGGTGGTTGACGTAGGCCAGGAAAGCCACCTTGGGGGCGATCTGGTCGATATCGACGCCGCGCTTCAGCGCCGCCTTGACGAAGGCCTTGGCCGATGACAGGGTATAGGCGAGCTGCTGGACGCGGTTGGCGCCGCCTTCGCCGATGTGGTAGGTGCAGATATTGAAGGCGAGCGACTTGGGCAGGTTTCTGGCGATGTAGGTGGAGACATCGGTCGCCAGGCGCATGCCGGCATTCGGCGGAAACACCGGCGTGTCCACCACCGCGTAGGTCTTCATCACGTCGTTTTGCGGGCAGAGGCTGATCTTCTCCCGGGGCACGCCCTGCTTCTCGGCGACGACGATGTGCATCGCCGTGATGATGATGGACAGCGGTATATAGACATAGAGCACATAGACTTTGGAAAGATCGATGCCGTTGAAGAGGATCTCCATGTCCTGCAGGGAATCGAGCGCCATGCCGCACTTGCCCACGTCGTGCCTGGCACGCGGGTCATCGGAGTCCAGGCCAACGATGGAGGCCACGTCCCAGGCGACGTGGAATTCCTCCTGTCCCTTCTGGATGATGTCGCGGTAATAGACGTTGGTCTCCTCGACCGTCGAATGTCCCAGGTACTGGCCGACCACATAGGGCCGCTTGCGGTACATCTGCGGATAGATGCCGCGCGTGTACGGGTACTCGCCGGGAAAGCCCAGGTCCTTCTGGTATTCGAAGCCTTGCGCAGCCAGGTCGGCCGGCGTATAGACCCGCTTGACTTCCATCCCGTCGTCGGTCAGGAAGACTTTCTTCCGCTCGTCGAGCAGTTCCTGCTGGTGCCTCTTCTCCCACTGCGCTTGTTCTTCGCGGATCTGCTTGAATTCGTCGCCCATCTCGGTTCTCCTCTATTTGGCTCGTGCAGGACTGAAAGCGATGTTTAAGTCAGAGCGCTCGGTGCCTGGAACTCGCCCCAGGTCGAACGCAGCTCTTCGCAGATTTCGCCAATGGTGGCGTAGGCCTTGACCGCTTCGAACACCGCCGGAAAGAGGTTGTTCTGCGAACTCTCCGGGCTCGCCGCCAGGCCCTTGATCTCCTTCAGGCACTTCGCCACCTTGGCGTTGTCGCGCTTCCTTCTCAACTCCTGGACCGACTCGATGCGCTTCCTTTCGACGGCGGGGTCGGTGCGGTAGACCTTGGTCGGCTTGTCTTCCTTCTCGGGGCTGCGGAAGATGTTGACGCCGACGCGTTCGAACTCGGCCCTCTCGATCTTGCGCTGGTGCTGGTAGGCATCCTTGGCGATGATCTTGCGGAAATAGCCGCTCTCGATGCAGGCCAGGCCGCCACCGCGCTTGTCGGCTTCGGCCAGACCTTCCAGCACCCGCTCCTCCATTTCCTTGGTCAGCGACTCCATGAAATAGGAGCCGGCGAAGGGGTCGACGACGTCGGTGATGCCGGTCTCCCGCGCCACGATGTGCTGGGCGCGCAGTCCCTGGATGATCGCTTCGTCGGTCGGGATGCCGAAGTGCTCGTCGTAGGCGCGCGTGTCGGCGGTCTGGCTGCCGGCCAGCGCCGCACCCATGACGTAGATCGAGGTGCGCACGATGTTGTTCAGATACTGTTCCTTGTGCAGCGAGCTGCCTTCCTGCGGCGTATACCAGCGTGCCTTCCACGACTCGGGGTTCTTCGCCTTGAAGCGCTCGCGCAGCACGCTGGCATAGATCCGGCGGCAGGCGCGCAGCTTGGCGATCTCTTCGTAGAAGCTGTAGTGATCGAAGCAGGGCACGAACATCATGTGCGGTCCGACGGCGTCGATGTCGACGCCGCGATCCACCGCCGCCTGCAGATAGCTGAAGGCGTTGGAGAGCATCACCGTGGCGTCATGCACGGGCGTCGCCCCCGAGGCGCTGATATGCACGCCCGACACCGTGATCGGGTAATAGAGGGGCAGGTTCTTGGCCACGAACTCGAACGAGTCGGTGACCAGGCGCAAGCCCTGACGCGGCGGGAAGATGTAAAGATTGCGGGCGATGTGCTCCTTGAGGATGTCGTTCTGGCCGATGCCGACCAGCTTCTCGCGGCTCACTCCCTGCTGCTCGGCGATCGCCATATGGCAGGCCAGGCCGAACAGATAGGGGCCGTTGAGCACCTGGTAGAGGCCCAGCTTGTTCAGATCCAGACCGTCGAAGGCAATCTCCCAATCGCGCAGCGAGCAGGCGGAAAAACCGACGCGCCCGACTTCGCCTTCGGCACGCGGATGATCGGGGTCGTAACCGAGCTGGGTGGGAAGATCGTAGGCCATATAGACGGTATTGGTGCCGGCCTCGACCATCTTCTTCCAGAGCTGGTTCGATTCTTCCGGCAGCGCCCGCCCCGAATACTGCGTCGGTTCCCACAGCTTGCCGCGATAACCGGTCGCCGTGATGTTGGCGGTCATCGGATAATCGCCGGGGAAGCCCACGTCCTTGAGAAAGTCGAAGCCCTTGGCTTCCAGATCCAAGGGCGTGTAAAAGCGTTTGAGCGGAATACCCGACTCGGTTACGAACTCCTTCTTGCGCTCATTGCTGAAGTCCGCCGCGTACTTGGATTCCCAGGCCTGCATCGCCTCTTTGATCTGTGCATTCGTTGACATAAGTCGCTCCTTGGCTAGCTGTTGGAAGCATCAATGCGCATGCGCCTTGATGAAGTTCACCACGTCGCCGGTATTGGTGCCCGCCCGGAAGACGTCTGCTACGCCCCTTTGTTTCAATTCCAGCGCCTCATGCTGCGGAATGACGCCGCCGGCGAGCACGTGGATGTCTCCCCTGCCGGCCTTCTTCAGGCCCTCGACCAAATCCGGAAAGATGGTCATATGGCCGCCGTTCAAGCTGCTGACGCCGACGAAGTCGACATCCTCCTGCACCGCCGCCTGGACGAGCTGCTCGGTGGTCTGATAGAGGCCGATATAGATGACTTCGAGGCCGGCATCGCGCAGCGCCCGGGCGATGATCTTGACGCCGCGATCATGCGTGTCGGTGCCAACCTTGCTCAACATAACCCGTATCTTCTTCTCCATTTGCTCTCCTCCTCTCCTCGCCTAGGCGACCGCTTGCGCCGCCACGTGGTTCTTGATCCAGTCGACGATATCGTCCAGCTGGGAGCCGATGCCGAATATCTCCGCGACGCCCAATTGCTTCAACTTGTCGACGTCCTCGGGCTGGATGAAGCCGCCGACGATGACCGGGATGTCGACCTTCTTCTCCTTGAGGATCTTGAGCAGCCTGGGCACCAGCACCATATGCGCATCGGCCAGCGAGCTGATGCCGATCACGTCCGGATCTTCCTGGGCGGCGGCGTTGGCGATCTGCTCGGGGAACTGTTGCCGCCCCAGGTAGATCACCTCCATGCCGGCGTCCTTGAGCGCCATCCCCACCGTGACCACGCCACGGTCATGCCCGTCCAATCCGACCTTCGACAGAATTACCCTGATCTTCCTTGCCATCTTGTGTCCTCCTAAAGATCCATTTCCCCAAGAGTCGGTCCGGGCGCAGCCCCGGGGCCGGCAGACGATCCTTGCGTTTCCTACTCGACTTGGAGCGCGCTGAGCAGCTCTCGCGCCGCGGCATGCGGACTGGTGGCGCGCGCATCGAGGCGCCCGAGCAATTCGCCCACCTTGCCGTCCTGCTGTCGGATGAAGCGATCGCGCACGATCTCTTCGCCGGCCTTGAGCAGGCGCCGCTCGTTGATCTGCGTGCGCCGTGCGACGATGTCTCCCGATTGGTGCATGCTCTGCCAGTGGCGGTCGATGGCCTGCATCAGTTCATCGATGCCGATGGCTTTCTCGGAACTGGTGCCGATGACCGGTACCTCCCATCCGGCCCGCCGGGAGAGTTCGGGTCCGAGGCTCAACATGCCGTTCAAGTCGGCCATGGTGCGGTTGGCATCCGGCCGATCGAATTTGCTGACGACGTGAATATCGGCGATCTCGAGCACACCCGCCTTGATCGCCTGGATGTCGTCGCCGAGTCCGGGTGCCGATACGACCACGGTGGTGTGCGCGGCCCGCGCCACGTCGATCTCGTCCTGGCCTACGCCCACCGTCTCGATCAGCACCACGTCGTAGCCCGCGGCATCGAGCACATCGACCGCCTCCAGCGTGCCGCGGCTCAAGCCGCCCATGGCGCCGCGGGTGGCCATGCTGCGCACGAAGACGCCGGGGTCGCCCGCCAGCGCCGCCATGCGGATGCGATCGCCGAGGATGGCGCCGCCCGAATAGGGGCTGGACGGATCGATGGCGATGATCCCCACCTTGCGGCCGCCGCGACGTATCTCGGCGGTCAGGGCCGCGACCAGCGTCGACTTGCCGCTGCCCGGCACCCCGGTGATACCCACCACGTGCGCGCGGCCGGCGGCGGCAAAGATGGCGTCGAGCGCCGGGCGGCATTCCGCGTCTCCGGATTCAGCCCGCGTCAGCAAGCGCCCGATCGCGGGCAACTGGCCGGCACGGGCACTCGCAAGCAATTCGATCGATGGACGGTTGCGCATCAAGAATCTCCTACCGTTTGTACGTTGATCTGGTTTCTGCTCATGAACTCTTTGCCCGCCCCGGCATTTGGTCGCGCAAGCCCTTCTTGTAGATCTTGCCGTTTGCCGTCTTGGGTATTTCGGCGATGAATTCGACTATTTTCGGCGCCTTGTAGTTGGCGATCCGCTCCTTGCAGTAGGTGCTCATTTCTTCGGCCGTGGAATTCTCACCGGGTTTCAGGGAGATGTAGGCCGCGACGATTTCACCCTTCTCGTCGTCGGGATAACCGATCACGGCGCACTCGTTGATCTTCGGGTGCGTATACAGCACTTCCTCGACTTCGCGCGGATAGACGTTATAACCGGCGGTGATGATCAAGTCGTCCATGCGGTCGACGAAGAAAAGGAAACCGTCCTCGTCCTTGTAGCAGATGTCGCCAGTGTAGCACCAGCCGTCGCGGTAGACTTCCCGCGTCTTGTCCGGCATGTGCCAGAAGCCGGGGGGCAATTGCGCCCCGCGGGCGATCACTTCGCCATGTTGGCCCGGCGCACATTCCTTGCCATTTTCGTCGATGATCTTCACCGCCGTATCCATGTGCGGACAGATCTCGTTCCACGGCTTGCCGATCGAGCCATGCTTGCGTATGCCGGTCGGCGGCGTCATCGTCGCCACCCAGCCGGTGCAGCCATAGAGCTCGGTGATCATCACCCTGGTGCGCTCCTCGAAGGTGCGCTGGATTTCCACCGGATTGGAAGCGCCGCCGCACATCGCGTGGCGCAAGCTGGTGAGATCGTACTTCTCGAATTCCGGGTAGCGCACCAGATAGGTGTACATGGTCGGCACGGCGGCAAAGAAGGTGATCTTGTCGTTCTGGATGGTATCCAGGATGGTCTTGGTATCCCAACGCTCCATGATCGTCTGGCTGGCGCCGACGTAGAGCATGGTCATCGAAGGGATGACCATGGCGTAGGAGTGGAACAGCGGCAGCACGACGATGCTGTGATCGGTCGAGCGGGTGTCGTAGAGCTGCTGCTGATACTCCTGCAGCTTGCTCAGGCTGAAGTGCGTCTTCATCACCCCCTTGGGCCGGCCCGTGGTGCCCGAGGTGTAATAGAGGTCGGCGGTCTGGTTGGGGTCGCAGTCGACGATACCCAGGTCGGAAGCCGAGGCATCGACCAGCGCCTGGAAATTGATCGTGCCGGCCACCGTCGCGTCGGTGAGCACCAGGTGTTCGAGCGCCGGGCAGTCGTTCCAGACGTTCTCGAAGAAGGGCAGGAACTCCGTGCTGGTCACCGTCACCTTGGCACCGGAGTTCTTCAGTATGTAGCTGAGCTCCTTGTCCTTGAACATGGTGTTGACCGGCGAGAACGTGCAGCCGATCTTCAGCGTCGCCCAATGGATGACCAGGAGCTCGGGGCAGTTGGGCAGCATGATCGCCACCCGGTCGGTCTTCTTCAGCCCCAGCGAACGCAGGCCGTTGCCGAAGCGATTGACCAGCGTCCAGAACTCCTCGTAGGTGAGCCGCGTGTCGCCGCAGCGCATCGCCATCTTGGTGGGAAACTGCTCGACTCGTCGTTCTATATATTGGGCTAAGTTCATCTGTCGTCCCCCGTCATCATTCGACCTGCAGTAGGTGCCTGGCGCCGGGCCTGGCGCCGGAAGTCTGTTTGCAGTCTATGATGACAGCTCCCGACCTGTCAATATATGGCCCTGGCCACTTTCATGGGGCTGAAGTCGAATTATGACCAGTTGTAATGACAGCCGCGCGGCCGTGCGCCGCGATCCGCGCCCGAACCGCACTGCGCAAGGGCTCCCCGCCGCGACGAGAGACCCTTGGCGCAGCTTGGAGATCAGGGCAGCGTGGTGGCGAGGCAGAGTCAAGATCTGTTAATATCGACTTCAGCCAGCACCTTCGTTCAGCACCTTCGTTTCTGGCCCGCTATTCCGCTCAACGCCGTTGCCCGGCGGGTCTTTCCGACAGAGTCACCCCACATCGCGACAGGAGCACATCATGGGCGCCCCCGAAGCCTTTACCGCCACGACCGAGGTGGGTCACTACATCAATGGTCGTGTCGCCACGGGCAGCAGCGGCCGCCGTCAGGCGGTCTATAACCCGGCGACCGGCGCGGTGGCACGGCAGGTGGCATTGGCCTCGGCCGAGGAAGTCGCGGCCGCGGTAGCCGCCGCCACAGCGGCTCAGCCGGCCTGGGCCGAGGTTCCGCCGCTGCGCCGGGCGCGCGTACTCAACAGGTTCCTGAATCTGCTCGACGCCGAGCGCGATACCCTGGCGGCGATGCTGACGGCCGAGCACGGCAAGGTGTTTACGGATGCGCAGGGAGAAGTCGCACGCGGCATCGATGTCGTCGAGTTCGCCTGCGGCATTCCGCAGCTCCTGAAGACCGACTTCACCGACAACGTGAGCTCGGGCATCGACAACTGGACCCTGCGCCAACCCCTGGGTGTGGTTGCCGGTATCACGCCCTTCAATTTTCCCTGCATGGTGCCGCTGTGGATGTTCCCTCTGGCGATCGCCTGCGGCAACAGCTTCGTGCTCAAACCCAGCGAGCGTGATCCTTCGCCCTCGCTGTTCATGGCCGAATTGCTGACGCGAGCCGGGCTGCCCGATGGCGTCTTCAACGTGGTGCAGGGCGACAAGGTGGCCGTCGATGCGCTGCTCGGCCATCCCGATGTCAGGGCGCTGAGCTTTGTCGGCTCGACGCCGATCGCGCACTACATCTACGCCACGGGAACCCACCACGGCAAGCGCGTGCAGGCGCTGGGCGGCGCCAAGAATCACCTGGTGGTGATGCCCGACGCCGACATCGAGCAGGCGGTCGACGCGTTGATCGGTGCCGCCTATGGCTCGGCCGGTGAACGCTGCATGGCGATCAGCGTCGCCGTGCTGGTAGGCAGCGTCGCCGACAAGATCGTGCCCAAGCTGGCCGCCCGTGCGCGGAAGCTGAAGATCAACAACGGCATGGAACTCGACGCCGAGATGGGGCCCATCATCACCAGGCAGGCGCTCGAGCGCATCGAGGGCTACATCGCCAGCGGTGTGGCCGAAGGCGCCGAGCTCATCGTCGATGGCCGCGGCTTCAAGGTGCCTGGCCACGAACAGGGTTTCTTCACCGGTGGCACGCTATTCGACCGAGTGACCCCGCAGATGAAGATCTACAAGGAAGAGATATTCGGCCCGGTGCTCAGTTGCGTGCGCGTGGCCAATTTCGCCGAGGCGGTGGACCTGGTCAACGCCCACGAGTACGGCAACGGCGTCGCCTGCTTCACCAGCGACGGCAACGTCGCGCGCGAATTCTCGCGCCGCATCCAGGCCGGCATGGTCGGCATCAACGTGCCGATTCCGGTGCCCATGGCCTGGCATGGCTTCGGCGGCTGGAAGCGCAGCCTGTTCGGCGACATGCACGCCTATGGCGAAGAAGGCGTGCGCTTCTATACGCGGCAGAAGTCCATCATGCAGCGCTGGCCCGCCTCCATCGCCAAAGGACCGGAGTTTACCTTCCCGACGGGGGCCTAGGGCGGGGGATGCATCGCCCGTACGCCAAGCCAGGTCGGACTTACGCATAGTGCGCAGTCGAATCTTGAGAAAGGAGTTCGCGGTGGAATACACGGCGATTTTGCTGGAACGGATCGATAAGGTGGCGCGGGTGAGCTTGAACCGCCCGGACAAGATGAACGCGCTGTCCGAAACCCTGATGCGGGAATTGCAGGATGCGCTGCTTGCGCTCGACGACGACCCGGAGGTTTCGGTCATCATCCTGCGCGGCGCCGGGAGATCCTTCTGCGCCGGCTACGACATCACCCCCGAGAAGAACGACTACCGCAGCCAGACGCGCAAGAACATGGACATCACGGGCGACCGCAAGCGGCTGCGGCGAGTCGTCAGCCGCTGGTTCAACGCCATCTGGGACCTGGGCACGCCGGTGATTGCCCAGGTTCATGGTTACTGCCTGGCCGGAGGCTCCGAGCTCGCCCTGATGTGCGACCTCATCGTCGCCGCCGACGACGCCAAGATCGGACACCCCCCGGTGCGCTCCATGGGGGTGCCGCCGACCAATATCTACCCCTACGCGATGGGCCTGCGCAAGGCCAAGGAAATGATGTTGACCGGGGATACGCTGACCGGCGCCCAGGCCCTGGAACTCGGGATCGTCAACTACGCGTGCACGGCCGGGGAACTCGAACAGACGACGCTGGCCCTGGCGCAGCGCATTGCCAAGACCCCGAAAGAGATGTTGACGCTCAACAAGCAATCGGTGAACAAGGCCTACGAGGCCATGGGGATACGCCTGGGGGCACACCTCGGCGTCGAATACGACACCATGGGACATTTCACCAAGACGGCCTTCGACTTCTGGGAAGTCGCGGAACGCGACGGGCTCAAAGCGGCGCTCGCCAGGCGCGACGACCCCTACAAGAAGAAATGACCACGGCTGCCGAAGGCCTGCTGGTCGCCACAGGCGGCGCCTCAGCTGGGTAGTTCGAGCACCTGCGCCGCGACGATATTGCGCTGGATCTCGTTGGAGCCGCCATAGACCCGCGCCGGGCGCGCGTTGTAGTAACTGGTCAGCACGTCCACCTGGTGCCCGAGCATATCTACGTCGCCCACGCTGGCGCCGGCTCCCGCGGCCACTTCGAGCATCAGGTCGGTCAGACGCGAGAAGGTTTCGGTGCCGATTATCTTCAGAATCGAAACGTCGGGCCCCAGCTTCTCGCCGCGCTTCACCTGGTCGACAAAGCGCATGAAGAGCGCGGCGTGGTCGGCGACGTCGAGGCGCAGTTGCGTGTATCGGTCGATGAAGCCGATATCCTGATCCAGCCCCAGGATCACCGCCATCTCCTCGAGTCGCGCCAGCGCGTTCTGCGACTGCTTCGGTCCGCCGACGAAGAGGCGCTCGAAGCCGAGCAGCGCCTTGGCGATGGTCCAGCCCTGGTTCAATTCACCGACCAGACCCGATCTCGGTATGCGCACGTTCTCGAGAAAGACTTCGCAGAATTCCACATGACCGGCGATGTTGCGCAGCGGCCGCACGGTCACGCCCGGGGTATTCATCTCCACCAGCAGAAAGCTGATGCCGCGTTGTTGCTTTGCCGATTTATCGGTACGCGCCAGGACGAAGATATGGGTCGCGTCCATCGCCATCGTCGTCCACGTCTTCTGGCCATTGATGACGAAGCTGTCCCCGTCGAGCACGGCCTCGGTGCGCAGACTGGCCAAATCGGAACCGGCGTTCGGCTCGGAGTAGCCCTGACACCAGACCTGCTCGAAGGACAGGATCTTCGGCAAGTAGTATCGCCGCTGCGCTTCGCTGCCGTATTCGATCAGCACCGGGCCGACCATGATGATGCCCTGGTCCGGCGCACGGCTGACGCCCCAGCGTTCCTGCTCTTCGATGAGGATGATGAGCTTTTCCGGCGACAAGCCCATGCCGCCGTATGCGACCGGCCAGCTCGGGGCAATCCAGCCTTTTTCGTACACCTTCCGCGTCCAGTCCTTGATCTCATGCCAGCGCGGCCGGGTCTTCGGATAGCGCAGGTGTGACGGGTATTCGGCTTCAAAGAATTGCCGTACTTGGCACCGGAAGGCCTCGTTGTCGAGCGCGTTCCAATCGGTCTTGAGATTCGTGTTCATCGCTTCCTCGGCAGATTCGTCGCTGCCTTTTCACGGTAGCCGAAGGCCAAAGAGGTGTCAATGCGCGCACGCACGCATCAAGCTCCGCCGTTGCAATATTGCCTGGCGACTCCTATGATGACAGCCATGCGCAACTTGAAAGGCAAGGTGGCCCTGGTTACCGGAGCCGCCGGCAAGCAGGGCATCGGCCGCGCCATCGCCCTGCGCCTGGCCAAAGCGGGAGCCGACGTAGCCATCAACGACGTCGCCCAGTTCGACGTTCGCCGCAGCGACGACGACCGGGTCGAGCGCTGGCGCGGTCTGAAGGACGTCGCGGCGGAGATCGAGGCCATGGGCCGCAGGGCGAAGGCGATCGAAGCCGACATCGGCGTGAACGCCCAGGTCGAGAAGCTGGTGAGAGCCTGCATCAGG